>Ga0233438_10001377_pt1 | contig 26707 bp, 26 predicted proteins | sample SI_123_September_FD_182720 | JGI IMG/M metagenome (GOLD analysis project Ga0233438, IMG submission 182720) | Seawater microbial communities from Saanich Inlet, British Columbia, Canada - SI_123_September2016_10_MG | ecosystem: Environmental > Aquatic > Marine > Inlet | place: Canada: British...
AACACTATAACAGAAGATTTATATAAAGAGGCTAAAGAAAAATACTTACGAAAAACTGCAAATATTAAATCAAATATTTTTCCAGTAATTAAAAATATTTACGAAACCCAGTCGGAAAAAATAGATAATATTGTGATTCCATTTACAGATGGAAGAAGAGCCATGAAGGTAGTTGCAAAACTTAGCAAGGTATATGAAACTGAAGGCTTAGAAGCCCTAAAAGCTTTAGAGAGAAACATCACTCTCGCATTCATTGACAACGAGTGGAAAGAGCACTTAAGAGAAATGGATTTTCTTAAGCAAAGCGTTTACCATGCGCAATACGAACAGAAAGATCCCCTTTTAATATACAAGTTGGAAGGTTACGAACTGTTTCAGTCTATGATGGATAAAATGAATAGAGATATTATCTCCTTCTTGATGAAAGCCCAACTTCATGACCCTAACGAACAAACACTATCTTCAGAGAATAATCCAAGACCAAAACAGGACTTTAGTAAGTTGAAAGCAGGTAGAGAAGATGTTGCCCAGTCTACAAGAATGAATAACGAAATGGCTCAACAGAACCAATCTGGACAGCCAGTAAAACATTCTCCAGTGATGGTTGCTAAAAAGCCTGGAAGAAATGAAAGAGTTAAAATTTTAAATCTTCAAAATGGTGAAACCAAAGAATTAAAATTTAAACAAGCAGAACCATTAATAAATAGTGGAATATGGCAAATGGTTAATTAATTACAGATAATTATTAATCTGTTCCTAATCTGCCTTTCATTATTTTTACAAACTGATTATATTAGTTTAAAAAATTTAAGTTTTATTAATTAGTATAGGTCATTTTAAATTGACTATGGATACTAGAAAATATATATTTCTTGTTTACTTACTTTCTTCATTTGTAAGTATAAATGCTACAACTTATTTTATAAGTAGTTCCCAAGGAAATGATTCAAATTCTGGACTAAGTTTACAAAATCCCATTAAAACAATTTCTAGACTCAATGCTTTTAATTTTTATCCTGGGGACTCTATTTTGTTTAAGTCCCAAGATACTTTTCAAGGGATGTTCTGGCTTAAAGGTTCAGGTGATTTAACACATCCAATTGTTGTTGACACTTATGGAGGAATAGAAAAAGCTATAATTAATGGCGATGGATATCAATCTTCTATTTTGTTATATAATGACGATTATATAAGTATCAATAATTTAGAAATTTTCAATTATAATTCTCATCTAGATTCATTGGGAAATATTAAGTTACTTCCCGGTTTTTCAGGGTCGTCTAATACATGGGGATCCGGAAAAAATATTCGCTTTGGAATTAAAATAGTTGCTAGTTCAAGGTCTTTGACGGGCTTTTCTATGAACAACTTAAAAATTCACGACATATATCCAAGTCCAGTATTAAGTCAAAATATTCATAAAGGTTATGGGATTAAGTTTGAAACTCAATCTGATACTGTAAATTCTCTAATAAATATTATTTCTAATGTAGAAATTTCACATTCTTATTTTTCACAAACTGGGCATTATGGGATTTGGATAAAGTCAATAGGGTTAAATAATATTGACAGTGTGAAAAATACAGATTTTCAAATTTTGGATTGTAATTTTGAAAATACTGGTGGTTCGGGGTTTGTCCCCAATAAGTCTAAAAAGATATTAGTTCAAAATTGTTCATTTAACCATACAGGCTCTAGTTTAGACTTAAGAATGTGGAAAAGAGGAAGTGGCTTATGGACCTTTGACTGTAAAGATGTTATTGTCCAACATAATTATTTTATGAATGCTCATGGACCACAAGATTCTTACGGTGCCCATATAGATTATGGAAATGAAAATGTTGTATTTCAATACAACTATAGTTACAACAACGAAGGAGGTTTCGTAGAAATTTTAGGGGACAATATCAACTGTGGTTACAGATATAATATTAGTGTGAATGATGGTTATAGATTAGATCCTAATAATATAAATTGGAATAAAAAAGGAAAAATATTTTGGATATCTAATTATTGTGGGTCAGGTCCAAGACGCCCTAGTGTAGGAAGTTTTATTTATAATAATACTGTTTTTTTAAATGACACTCTTAATCCAGAAATATATTTTTGGCCAAATATTGGAGATGTTCATCTTTACAATAATTTAATTTATGTTGGAAGCTATGGAAATAAAATTCCAACTTTATTACAAAACACATCCAATACTTTAAATATAAGTCACAATATTTTTTTCGATTCTTCTCGTATAGATTTAGATAGTGATTTATTGAATAATGCCATTTTTGAAGATCCTCATTTAGTCAATGCTTCTAGTCAGGGTGTAAATGACCCGTTACTTTATAAAATTCAAAATAATAGTATAGCAATTGGTAATGGAAAACTAATTTCTGGAAGTAATGACTCGACAAACTATTTAAATAATAATGGTGGAAAGGATTATTTTGGGAATCTTGTTTCCAATACCTCACCCCCCAATATTGGGGCATTCAATGGAGAAAATCAAAGCAGTTTTAATTCATTAAAAAAACAATCTCTAATTGCATATCCAAGTGTTACTATTGACAACATACAATTAAAATCTAATTCCAGTAATGGACCTTTTGAAACCTATATTTTCGATATAAATGGCAAATTAATTGATAAGCAATTAGGAAAAAACATTTCTTTAGAGGATTTTAAAAAGGGCATCTATCTATTGAAAGTAAAGTTTGGAGATGAAGTTGAAGAACTAAGAGTTGTAAAACTTTAAATAGTTAAGTCCCATATAAAAGGCATTCCGAAATAAACCATTAAAAGAATTAATAGTATAGAAAAAAGGTTTATGAGAATTCCAGCTTTTACCATATCAGCTATATTTAGCAGTTTTGAACCAAATACAACAGCATTTGGCGGTGTTGCAACTGGCAACATAAATGCACATGAAGCAGCTAGCGTTGTTCCTACAAGTAATAGATAAGGATTTATCCCCATTAGAGTAGCTAAAGGAATCATTACTGGCAAAAGCATAGCTGTAGTTGCCATATTTGAAGTGAGTTCTGTAAGGAAATTTACACCAGCTACTATTAGTAGAATAACAATAAATGCACTTGAAAATGAGATAAAAGTTAATTGCTCCCCTATCCAATTGTCTAATCCAGTAGCTTGAAATCCCTTAGCAATGGATAACCCACCACCAAAAAGCAACAGTATTCCCCAAGGAATAGATACCGCATCTTTCCATTTCATTAATGGCTCTTCATTTTTTTTTGAAGGTAAAATGAACAAAATAATTGCACTTGAAATGGCAATCATACTATCATCAAAATTTGGTATTAAAAGATTGATGGTGTTTTTTCTAAATATCCAACAGAGTATAGTAATGGTAAATACAAAAAGAATTTTCTTTTCTTCATTGCTAATACCTCCCATCTGATTTAAAAGTCTATTAATCTCTTTCTTACCCCCTGGAAACCCAACTTTGTTCATTTTAAAAGCAACTTTTGTTAAAAACCACCAAATAAAAAACATTAAAATAATAGATACTGGAAGACCAATCTTCATCCACTGAAAAAAAGAAATTTCAATATTGAAATTATCTTGAACGAAACCTGCAAATATTAAGTTTGGTGGTGTTCCAATTAAAGTAGCTATCCCACCAGCTGAAGAACTGTAGGCTACTGCAAGCATCAATGCCTTCCCGAAAATTTTATTTTCATTTTTTAAAGTATCTGGATGATTTTTTACCTGATTGATGACAGATAATGCAATTGGTAGCATCATTACAGTTGTTGCTGTATTAGAAATCCACATGGAAAGAAATCCAGTTGCTAGCATGAATCCCAATATAATTTTATCGTTGCTTCCACCTAATCTTAATATGATATTTAATGCAATTCTTTTATGAAGATTCCATTTTTGAATGGCATTTGCTAAGATAAAACCACCAATAAACAAGAAAATATATTTATGACCATAGTTGGACCCTGTTTCATGAATATTAAGCACATTCGCAGAAGGGAATAAAATTATTGGTAGTAGAGCAGTAACGGCAATTGGCACTACTTCACTAATCCACCATACTGCCATCCAAAGAATAATACCTAGTAGTCTAAAACCACTTTCCGTCATTTCATCGGGTGGATTTAAAAATAAAGTTGGAAGGAAGAGAAGTGGACCTAGAATTTTATATAACACTGATTTATTCATCTTTATAATAGTTGCTATAATATAAACTTTCGATGAATTTTTTCTAAAATTACTTTTGCCATTTTTTCTTTTGATTCGTAGCTCCAGCCAGCAATATGAGGACTTAAGACCACATTATTAAATTTTTTAAGTTTTTCAAAACTTTTATTTTCAGCTTTGTTAAGGCTAAAATTTGAAGCTTCAACATCTAAAACGTCTAAACAGGCACCAATTATTTTTTTGGTGTTTAAAGAATTGATTAAATCTTCCACAATAAGGGATTTTCCTCTAGCAGTATTAATGACTATAAAAGGTTTTTTAAATTTTTCAAAAAAAGACTTATTCATTATTCCAATTGTTTCACTGCTTAATGGAGTATGTAAACTGACAAAATCTGCTCTTTGAAATATTTCTTCCAAATTAACTTCTTTTACATGATTATTCCCAAATCCAGAAATGTATTTGTCATATGCAATAACTTCCATTTCAAATCCTTTAAGTCTTTGAGCAAATGCCTTACCCATATATCCATATCCAATAATGGCCATTACTTTTCCTTTTAGCTCAGTCCCTCTATTTTTTTCTCTTTCCCAAATATTGTTTCTAACTTCACTATTTGCAATATTTAAATGGTTGATAAGAGAAAGAAGCATTCCCAATGTATGTTCTGCTAAGGCATCTCTATTTCCTTCAGGACTTCGAAAAACGTCTATATTATTTTCTTCACAATATTTTAAATCAATATTTTCTAATCCAGACCCAGGTCTAGCTATAAATTTTAATTTTTTTGCTAATGTAAGATGCTCTCTGTCCAATGGGAATTTAGATCTAATTATAATTCCTTCTAATTGGTTGGCATTTTTTTTAAAATCTTCTAGAGTCCAATTTTGGCCATTAATAACTTGCCAGTTCCAATTAGAAAGAGTCTGATTAATAAGTGTGGAAAAATCATCTAGAACAGCAATTCTCATGACTAAAAGTATAAAGCCACCCCTATTAAGAAATAGATGAGTAATCCAATAATATCATTAGTGGTAGTAATAAATGGGCCAGTAGCAAGTGCAGGATCAATTTTATATTTATTGAGAATTAATGGAACAAATGTGCCAAAAAGACCCGCATAAGTAAATACAGCAACTAAAGAAACTCCAATTGTTAAAGCAAGATAAAAATCACTTCTTGTAATCCAACAGAATATCAAAGCTATAGAAGCACAAATAAACCCATTGAATAATGCTACAAGAAGTTCTTTGAATAATTTTTTAAAAATGGATTCGTAATTTAAAGTATTATTAGCCAAGGATTGTACAATAATTGCAGAAGATTGCACACCAACATTGCCCCCCATAGCCAATATTAAAGGTATAAAAGTTGCCATTACAGCATTTTCTTTTAGCTGGTTTTCAAAAAAGCCAATTACGTATGCCCCAAGAATTCCCCCTACAAGTCCAATTAACAACCATGGCAATCTAGCTCTACTAATTACAAATAATGAATCTGAAGATTCTACTTTTTCAGATATCCCACTTGCCATCTGGTAATCTTTTTCTGCTTCTTCTTTAATTACATCTAGGGCATCATCAATGGTAATTCTACCAAGCAATTTATTATTTTCATCCACAACCGGAACCACAACTAAATCGTATTTCTCCATTTTTAATGCTACAGATTCAGAGTCTTCATTTGACAAAACTGAAATAGAATCTTTTTTATAAATATCTTTTATTAAAGTTTCGTCAGACGTATATAGAAATCTTTTAAGGGATAGTATTCCTTTAAATTTATTGGAAGAATCCACTACATAAATAGTATAAACTTGGTCTACATTTTCTACTTGTTCTCTAAGTTTTTGAAGTGCAACTTTAACTGTCCAATTCCAATCTGCAGAAACAAAATCTACATCCATTATTCCACCAGCACTATCTTCGTCATAGTTCATTAACATAGAAATGTCAGAGGAGTGTTCTTCGTCTTTTAAAGCTCCAAGAACTTCTTCTTGGACATCTTCTGGCAAATCTTGAATTATATCAGTTGCATCGTCAGCATCCATTTTTTCTATGGACTCCGCAATTTGTTCTGCAGAAAAGGATTCGAGAAATTGTTCTCTAGTATCTTCTTCAATTTCTACTAAAACATCAGAAGCCAATTCTTCGTCTAGCAATTGGTATAGATATTGAGCTTGTGGAAGATCAACTATTTCCAATATTTCTGCAATGTCTGCAGGATGCAAAGGATTAATAGCTTCAACTATATAGCTATTATCTTCACTTTCAAGTGCTGAAATGAGATTGTTTATAAATTCTTTAGTTAATTCAAATTGCATTCAAAAAAGTATGAAATATAATCTACGCGAAAATATGAATTATTAACTGGATTTCAGCTAGTTAATTTTGGATTCTATCATCTTTGTGATTTCTATAAAGTTTTCAATCGAAAGTTCTTCTGGTCTTTTAGTGAGTAAAACATGGTCAATTTTTTTATCTCCCAATAAAGATTTAAGTGAATTTCTAGCCATTTTCCTTCGTTGATTAAAAATGGCTTTAACAACTCTAAAAAATAATTTTTCGTCACAATTTAGCTCAATTACATTATTTCTAGTGATTTTAATTACACCAGATTTTACTTTTGGTGGAGGATTAAAAACTTCCTCATTTACAGTAAATAAATATTCTACATTGTAAAATGCTTGAATTAAGACAGATAAAATGCCATATTTCTTAGTCCCTGGTCCCGAGCAAATCCTTTCAGCAACTTCTTTCTGAAACATTCCCACCATTTCATCTATTATAGTCCTGTTTTCATAGATTTTGAAAAGTATTTGAGAAGATATGTTATAAGGGAAATTTCCAGTGACAGAATAGCTCCCTTTAAATATTTTAGTCCAATCAGTTTTTAAAACATCTTCATTATGAACTTTCAAAGTTGGATATGCATTTTTTAAATAGGTTATTGACTCAGTGTCTAATTCGTAGGAAATTAAATCAATGTTTTCATGGAAAAGAAACTTTGTCAAAGCACCTGTCCCAGGTCCAATTTCAAGCAAGTTGATTTTTTTAGACTTTGAAATAGCTCCTGATATTCGCTCGCTTATTTGTTCATCTATTAAAAAATGTTGTCCTAAGTATTTTTTTGGTTTTACATCCATTATTCAAAAGATTGCATATCTATAAATTTTTTATAAAAGCTATTTTTAGCAACCAATTCTTTGTGACTCCCCTTTTCTACAATTTTTCCATTGTCTAAAACTATAATTTTATCTGCATTTTGAATTGTTGATAGTCTGTGTGCAATTACCAGAGAGGTGCGATTTTTCATCAATCTGTTTAAAGCTTCTTGAACAGCTTTTTCAGATTTGGTGTCTAGGGAAGAAGTGGCTTCATCTAAAATAAGTATTTCGGGGTTTTTATAAATTGCTCTGGCTATGCTTAATCTTTGTTTTTCACCACCAGATAATTTGTTGCCAGCGTCTCCAATAAACGTTTCGTATTTTTCATCAAGGTTTTGAATAAATTCATCTGCATTGGCCATTTTAGCAGATTCCAAGACTTGAGAGTTTTCTATTTCAACCCCAAAAGCAATATTATTTATTACCGTATCATTGAATAGAATAGAATCTTGTGTTACTACTCCCATTAAGTTTCTAAGCTGACTTAGATTAATTTTTTTTACGTTTACATTATCAATATTTATACTTCCTTCAACAACGTCATAAAATCTGATTAATAAATCTGCAATTGTTGATTTACCTGCCCCAGAATGACCTACAATAGCCACCGTTTCTCCTTTTTTTATTTTAAATGAAATATTTTCTAAAACCTGTTCTTGGTTGTATTTAAAGGAAACGTTGTTAAAACTTATTTCTTTGTTGAAACTAATGGGTTGTGGGGTTCCAGGACTATTTTTAATTAATTGGTCTTGTAATGTTATTTTTTCTATTCGTTCTAAAGCTGCGATTCCTTGAGATGAGTCATAAACAGCCTTAGAAATAGATTTGAATGGACTTATAAGCTGGGAAAATAAAATAAGATAGCCAATAAAAACATCTGGTTGAATAAACTCATTCAGAACTAAATTCCCACCGTATAATAAGACACCTGAAGTTGCCAAAACTCCCAAAAACTCACTTATTGGTGATGCCAAGTAAATTCTTCTGTTTATCCCGAGCATTAAGGAATAAAGTGAATTACTTTTCCTCTCAAATTTGTTATTCATAAAGGCCTGAGCATTAAAACTTTTTATAATTCTTAAACCAAATAAAGTTTCTTCAGTTAGTGATAAAATATCTCCCAAATTCTCTTGTCCTTTTTTGGATCTTTTCTTTAAACCATTACTAATTTTTGAAATAATTAGTCCCGCGATAGGCAAGAACAATACAATGAAAAAAGTCAATTTAAAACTTATAATAAAAAGAGTAGCAAAATAGCCAATGACATAAAATGGATCTTTAAAAATTGCGTTAGTAGTTGCTTTTATTGCAAGTTCAGTCTCTTTTAAATCTGCAGAAAATGTCGATAATAAATTCCCTTTTCTTTCATCGGAGAAGAAAGACATAGGTAAAACTAGTATTTTTTGATACATTTTTTCTCTTAATTTTTTTACTGAACTTTGAACTAAATCTGAGAGGAAAAAAGTGCTTAAGAATGTAAACATATTTTTCAAAAAAACCATTACTACTAAAAATATACAAATCAATACTAGAGTAGAATATCTTCCTTCAGTTATTGCATGCTTGGCTAAGTAAAAATTGACAGAGCTTAATAATCCATCTTTTGTCCAGTTGAAATTGCCATTGTAGGAACTAATTGTTTTTTCAAAAACAGCAGTAGAAGAATTGAATATAATTCTTAATAATGGGATAATCATAGCAAAGGAAAAGATGGAAAATACCATTCCTAAAATATTAAACCCTAGGTTCAAAAAAAGGGTTCTTTTGAATTGCAAGGTTATTTTAGCTATTCTAATTAAGTTTTTCATCTTTAATTATCTTTTGCAAAGTTAATATACTTCCTTAATTGTTATTATCAACTATCAATATCACTAACTATTGTGTTTAAGTGATCTCTTTTTCTAAATTTGCATCCTTAATGAGTGTAAGACAAGAAAAAATAGCTAGTGTAATTAAAAAGGAGCTTGGAACCTATTTTCAGAGAAATGCAAATTCTGTTGGTAAAGGGGCGATGGTTACCGTTACAACCGTAAGAATGAGTCCAGACTTATCAATTGCAAAAGTTTATATAAGCATTTTCGGAGGAAAAGATAACGATGACTCATTTGACCATATTTATACTCAATCAAACTCTATAAGATACGAGATAAGTAAATTGGTAAGAAACCAATTAAGAAAAATGCCAGAATTGCATTTTTACAGAGACGATTCGTTAGATTACGCCCAAGAAATAGACAATTTACTTAAATGAAAAAGCTATATAAATTCCTACTGAACACTCTTCCTAGGCCACTTTTAATAAGGCTAAGTTATTTATTCAAATTATTTGCCCCATTGGCTTATTATGGAAATGAAGTACATTGTCCAGTGTGTGAAAGAGATTTCAGAAAATTCCTTTCTTATGGATCCAATACTGCGCACAGAGAAAATGTTCTGTGTCCTTACGATTTAACATTGGAAAGACATAGATTGATGTGGCTTTATTTGAAACAGAGTTCTTTTTTCAAAGAAGAAATTCAAAAAGTACTCCATGTTGCTCCAGAACAATGTTTTTATCCAATTTTTAAAAAGCAGAAAAATCTGAGTTATACTACTGCAGATATGGAATCTCCAATTGCTGATTTACATTTTGATTTGCATAATATTCCACTTGAAGATAATTCATATGATATTATTTTTTGCAATCATGTTTTAGAGCATGTTCAAGACGATCATCAATGTATGAAGGAGTTGTTTAGAGTAATGAAACCTGGTGGATGGGGAATTTTTCAGGTTCCAATTGATTACAATAATAAAGTCACCTATGAAGACTCTTCCATTACCGATCCAAAAGAAAGAGAAATTCACTTTTGGCAAAAAGACCATGTTAGATTGTATGGCTTAGATTATCCAAAAAAGCTTGAAAAAGCGGGCTTCAAAGTGGATGTTTTTGATCCCAAAACTGCTCTTGGAGAGATTGATTATGAAAAATTAAGACTGAATTCTTCTGAACTCATTTTTATAGCTCGTAAATAATGTTTAATAAATCCTTTATTATTAATCAACTTTCTGAATTAAATAAAGTTTCTAAAGAGATTGTTGAATTAACAAAAACCTATAATTTATTTTTATTTGAAGGAGAAATGGGAAGTGGAAAAACCACTCTTATAAGTTCTGTGGCATCTATTTTAGGAGTTAAAGATGCTAATTCTCCAACTTTCAGTATTATCAATACCTATTTGGGGGATAGTAGACAGACTATTTACCATATAGACTGCTATAGAATTGAAGATGAAAATGAGGTGGAAAACATTGGTTTACTCGAAATAATTAACGATAAGAATTTGTGCTTTATTGAGTGGCCACAAAATATTTATAACTTTTTACCATCTAATTGCGTAAGGATAAATATAACAGTAGATAAAGGACTACGTAAAATTAACATCAAGACATGAGTTTATCTGGAGATGCACTTAAATCATTAGCGCTTCAAGCTTCACTTTCTCCTCAAGAAGAAATGCTAGAAACCAGCCAGAAGAATCAAAATTTATATATTGGAATTCCTAAAGAAACTGAGCTGCAAGAACAACGAGTTGCGTTAGTGCCTGAGTCAGTAAGTTTATTAGTTGCTAATGGCCACAGAGTTTTAGTTGAAACTGGCGCCGGCGAAAACGCTAATTTTTCGGATTCTGATTACAGTGAGTCTGGTGCTGAAATTATATACGATACTAAACAAATATATAAGGCAGATATAATACTTAAGGTAAGCCCACCTAACGACAACGAAATTGCTTTAATGAAGCACAAGCAAATACTTTTTTCTGCTTTACAGATTACAGCTCAGCCTGAAAATTCATTGAAAAAATTGATGGCGAAAAAAATTACGGCTATAGCTTGGGACTATATTGAAGACAAGAGTGGTTCTTTTCCTCTAGTTAGATCCATGGGAGAGATTGCTGGAACTTCTTCCTTTTTAATTGCAGCAGAGCTTATGAGTAATGCTAATAATGGTAAAGGATTGATGATGGGAGGAGTAGCTGGAATAACCCCCCCAGAATTAGTAATAATTGGTGCTGGTACTGTTGGGCAGTTTGCTGCTAGTGCAGCTTTAGCACTTGGGGTTTCTGTAAAAGTATTTGATAATTCTTTATTTAAATTAAGACGCCTTCAGAATGAAATTGGTCATAAAGTTTTTACCTCTGTTATTCAGCCTAAAGTCTTAGAAAAAGCTTTAATGAGATGTGATGTAGCTATTGGTGCACTAAGTGCACCTCATGGAAGGACACCTTGTATTGTGAGTGAAGAGGTGGTTAAGAAAATGAAATCAGGATCGGTAATAGTAGATGTAAGTATTGATAAAGGAGGTTGCTTTGAAACTTCCAAAATCACTACCCATCAAAAGCCAACGTTCAATAAGCACGATGTTATTCATTATTGCGTTCCTAATATTGGTTCTAGAGTATCAAGAACAGCAAGTTTTAGTTTAAGTAATATCTTTTCTCCATTATTAATTGAAATTTCCGAGAGTGGAGGTTGTGAAAAATTAATTCAGCACTCCAAAGGGTTTAGACACGGAGTATATATTTATAATGGTACATTAACCTCTTCAATTTTAGGAAAGGCTTTTAATATTCCATATAAAAACTTGGATTTACTTATTTCAGCACTTTAAAAGTAAAGCTTAACTTACGTAGAGACTAGACTTCACAGCGTCAATAATTTTTTTAACGCTTGGCAGAGCTTCATCAATTAAGACTTTAGAAAATGCAAAAGGTGTATCAGCTTGCATAACTCTCATCACTGGAGCGTCTAAGTAATCAAATGCATGTCTTTGTAGGTGGTAGGCAATTTCTCCAGATATTGAGGCAAGTGGCCAGCTTTCTTCAACCACAACACACCTGTTGGTTTTCTTAACAGAATTAACAATTGCTTCATAATCAATTGGTCTTACAGATCTTAGGTCAATTACTTCACAAGAAACACCATCCTTAGCAAGTTCTTCAGCTGCTTGATAAACAACTTTTAAAATTTTACCAAAAGAAACTATTGTTATATGATCCCCTTTTCTTTTAATGTCTGCTTTCCCAATAGGAACTAAATATTCACCTTCAGGAATTTCACCTTTATCACCATACATTTTTTCAGATTCCATTATAAGAACGGGGTCATTGTCTCTAATAGCAGATTTTAAAAGTCCTTTTGCATCGTATGGATTTGAAGGAGTAACCACTTTAAGTCCTGGAACATGGGCATAAAAAGATTCAAAGCTTTGCGAATGAGTTGCAGCTAATTGACCTGCTGGACCATTCCCCCCTCTAAAAACTATTGGGCATGAATATTGTCCTCCACTCATTTGAAGAATCTTTGCTGCACTATTAATTATTTGATCTGAAGCAAGGAGTGCGAAATTCCAAGTCATAAATTCTACAATTGGTCTAAGACCATTCATGGCTGCTCCAACTGCAATTCCAGCAAATCCAAGTTCAGCAATTGGAGTATCGATTACTCTCTTAGCACCAAACTCATCTAACATTCCTTGGGAAACTTTATATGCTCCATTGTACTCAGCGACTTCTTCACCCATTAGAAAGACTGTTTCATCTTTTCTCATTTCCTCAACCATTGCCTCTCTAAGGGCCTCTCTATATTGAACTGTTCTCATACTGTAAATTTGGCCAAAAGTAAATCATAAATAAGACATTTTAAATTAAATTAATATTTTTTTAAAAAAATTATTTTAAAAACTCTTGTTTAGACAAATTTTGTTGTGATTTAACATTATTATACAGTTGTATATAATTGTTCTAAATAGAATTATTTACCTTTATTAAATAAACTTTTTTAAATGAAAATATTAGTATGTATTAGTAAAGTGCCAGATACTACAAGCAAAATAAATTTTGTAGATAACAATACAAAATTTGATGAAAACGGAGTACAGTACATTGTAAATCCTTACGACGAGTGGTATGCTCTCGTTAGGGCTTTAGAATTAGTAGAGGCTAGTGGCGGAACTGTTACCACAATAACGGTTGGAACATCTACTGACGATCCTACCATCCGAAAAGCACTGGCAATTGGAGCAAATGACGCTGTAAGAATTGATGCAGATCCAACAGATTCGTTCTTTGTTGCTAAACAAATCTTTGAATATGCAAAAAATGAAAATTTTGATATTGTAATGACAGGAAAAGAAACTATCAATTATAATGGGGCTCAAATTGGTGGAATGCTAGCAGAATTACTTGACATGCCTTTTGTCTCTTTGGCAAATAAATTAGATGTTAATGCTACTCAAGCAACTCTCGAAAGAGATGTTCAAGGGGGAATTGAGGTTGTTGAAGTTGATTTTCCATTTGTTTTAAGCGCATCAAAAGGAATGGCAGAACAAAGAATTCCTAATATGAGAGGAATTATGGCAGCTCGAACAAAGCCGTTAAATGTTATTCCACCAACCGATTATAACAAATTGACTTCAGTAGTTAAGTTTGAATTACCTGCCACTAAGACAGGTTGTAAATATTTAGATCCGGATAGCATGGATGAATTAGTAGAATTATTACACAATGAAACAAAAGTTATTTAATTATGTCAGTATTAGTATTTGTTGAAACTAAAAATAAATTAAGTAAGGCTGCCAAGGAAGCAATTACTTACGGAAAGAATTTAGGAGAAGTTAATGTAGTCACATACGGAAATGCAAGTAACGAAGTTCTTTCAGAAATGGGAGATTATGGTGCTAAGAATATTTTTGTCTACAGAAAAATTAACGAACCAAATGACCAAGTTATTTCAAAACTTATTTTAAAAGCAGTGGAAAAGCTTAATGCAGAATTTATCCTTCTTTCTCAAGACCAAACAAGAAAATCTATTGGACCAAGGGTTGCTGCAAAATTAGAAGCAGGACATATTTCAGGAGCTATTTCCTTACCTGAAGTATCAGATGAGTTCACAGTAAAAACCAATGTCTATTCTGGAAAAGCAATTGCATACGTCTGCGTGCACTCAGATAAAAAAGTTATTTCTATACTTCCAAACTCGATTCAACCGGAAGAAAACAAAGTAGATGCATCCATTTCAGAATTTGACGAGGATTTAGGAAATGGAAGAATTAAAACAGTAGATTTAAAACCATTAGGAGACGGTATTCCATTACCTGAAGCAGAATTAGTAGTTTCTGCTGGAAGAGGGTTGAAAGGTCCTGAGAACTGGGGAATAGTTGAAGATTTAGCACAATCATTAGGTGCTACCACAGCATGTTCTAGACCGGTTGCAGATATTGGATGGAGACCTCATCATGAACACGTTGGTCAAACAGGAGTTGCTATAAGACCGAATCTTTACATTGCAGCAGGTATTTCAGGAGCTATTCAACATTTAGCTGGTGTAAATGGAAGTAAGGTTATTGTTGTTATTAATACTGATCCCGAAGCACCATTTTTTAAGGCTGCAGATTACGGTGTAGTTGGTGATGCGTTTGAAGTGTTGCCAAAATTAACTGCTGCAATCAACAATTTTAAAGCTTCACAAAGATAAATCCTTAATATTTAGTTATCTTTATATTAAACCCAAAAATGTAGGTTTATATTAATGTTACTATGGAGAAAATCAAGTTAGATATTGCTGGATTGTCCTACAGTCAAACTCAGTCTGGAGCTTATGCTTTGGTTCTTTCCGAAGTTATTGGAAAAAGAAGATTACCAATTATTATTGGTGGATTTGAAGCTCAAGCTATAGCAATTGAGTTAGAAAAAATGACACCAAGTAGACCTTTAACTCATGATTTGTTTAAAAATTTTTCCGATCATTTTAATATAAACTTATTAGAAGTAATTATTTTCAATTTAGTGGAAGGAATTTTTTTCGCAAAACTAATTTGTGAGCAAGAAGGAAAAGAAGTGGAAATTGATTCTAGAACTTCGGATGCTATTGCTTTAGCTGTTAGATTTGAATGTCCTATTTATACTTTTGAATTTGTCTTAAGTTCTGCGGGTATTATTTTAGATGACGATGATGCGGAAGACTTGGAAGATATTAATTCTGAAATAAACTTAGAGGAAATCACTAAAAACCCTACTGAAAGAATGAGTCTTAAAGAACTCAAAAAGCATCTAAAAAAATCAATAGACAACGAAGATTATGAAGCAGCTTCAAGATTTAGAGATGAAATTAACAAAAGAAAAGAAAACTAAAACTTTCAGAGTACTAATTTTTTACTTGACTTTATACCCTTTAATTACAGGTTGCTCAAACTCAATTGAAAATAAATTAATAGGTTTTTGGCAAATTGATTATATAGAATATAAGGACCAAAAAATCTCAACTGTCCCATTTGATGAAAAGTATACCATGAAATTGATAAAAGAAAACAATAAAAAACAGTTTTCTATAGATGATGTGAAAGGGTCTTGGTTACTTGATGATTCTCTATTATTATTTGAAAATATTCCAGAATCAAAAACTTATATTGATTCTATGTTTGTTGTCAATGATTTAAATGGAAATTCTACTATTGTTCTTCAAAACGGTGATCAAAAAATTGCTACAATAAAAGATGGAATGGTTATTCCAGAAAAAGTAAAGTATAAAATGAAAGTTATTTCTGTTAACTTAGACCAACTAATTCTTCAAATAGATGGAGATTTTCACACCTACAATAAAATAAATTAATATTTTGGACATTTCATTTGTTTCTATTTTTAGAGGTATAATTGGCATTGCGGTTGTTATTTTAATAGCCTTTTTATTTAGTGAAAAAAAGTCGAAAATACCCTGGAAAATTGTAGGTATTGGTCTTTTATTTCAAATAGTTTTAGCATTTTTAATTTTAAATCCATTTGGGGTTTCTTTTCTTGAATATTTTAGATTAGGTTTTCAACTCTTAGGAAAGATGTTTGTTGCTATTCTTGATTTTAGCAAAGCTGGAGCTGATTTTCTTTTCGGATCTTTTTTAGACACAGAAAAACATGGGTTTCTCTTCGCGTTTCAAGTATTACCTACCATTATCTTTTTTTCAGCACTAACGAGTTTGTTGTTTTATTTGGGTGTAATCCAAAAAATAGTATATTATTTTGCTTTGATAATGACCAAAGTTTTGAATCTTTCAGGTGCTGAAAGTCTTTCAGTTGCTGGAAATATTTTTTTAGGACAAACAGAATCTCCACTAATGATTAAAGCTTATTTAGCAAAAATGTCAAGATCTGAATTGCTTTTGGTGATGACTGGCGGAATGGCAACATTGGCTGGAGGAGTTCTTGCAGCCTACATTGCTTTTTTAGGAGGAGACGATCCTATTGAAAGATTAATATTTGCCAAGCATTTATTGGCAGCCTCTTTTATGGCTGCTCCTGGAGCTGTAATAATATCTAAAATTCTGATTCCTCAAACCCAAGAAATTGATTCAAATGTTGAGGTTTCTAAAGAGAAAATAGGTAGTAATGTTTTAGATGCTATTTCTAATGGAACCGTGGAAGGACTAAAACTAGCTGTAAATGTCGCATCCATGCTTTTAGTCTTTATAGCTTTTCTTGCAATGGGTAATTTTATACTTTTAAAAATAGGATCATTTACAGGCTTAAATTCTCTTATTTATGATTTTAGTAATGGTCAATTTTCTGAGCTTTCACTTCAAGTTATATTGGGCTATATTTTTGCTCCTTTAATGTGGCTCTTGGGAGTTTGTAGTGAGGATATTACTATTGTCGGAAGATTAATTGGCGAAAAATTAATAATGACTGAGTTTATTGGATATATAAGCCTTGGAGATTTAAAATCTGCAGGATCTTTTACTCAAGAGAAATCCATAACAATGGCAACTTACATGCTATGTGGTTTTGCTAATTTTGCTTCAATTGGTATCCAAATTGGAGGAATTGGGTCCCTAGCTCCTAGCAAAAGAAAGCTTCTTTCCGAATTAGGAATGAAGGCTTTATTGGCAGGTACATTGGCGTCTCTTTTATCTGCTACAATCGTAGGGATGACTTATTAACTTTTCGTTGATAAGTTTTTAAATCATTTCTTATTTTTTGAATAAATACATTCTATTTTTAAAGCATAAAATTTTTATGAAACAATACCATAAATTATTATCTCATATTCTTGAAAAGGGTGTTCAAAAAGGAGATAGAACTGGAACTGGAACCTTAAGTACATTTGGATATCAAATGAGATTTGATCTTTCAGATGGCTTTCCACTATTAACCACAAAAAAACTCCATCTAAAATCTATAATTCACGAATTACTTTGGTTTATAAAGGGGGAAACAAACACCAAATATTTAAAAGAAAATAATGTTAAAATATGGGACGCTTGGTCTGATAAAAATGGAGATTTAGGCCCGGTTTATGGGCATCAGTGGAGAAATTGGAACTCCGACGGAGTCGATCAAATTAGTATTTTAATTGATCAAATCAAAAATAATCCAAATAGCAGAAGAATGATTGTTTCTGCTTGGAATCCAAGTGTTCTTCCAGATACTTCTGAGAGTTTCTCTAAAAATGTTGCCAATGGGAAAGCTGCTTTACCGCCTTGTCATGCTTTTTTTCAATTTTATGTCTCAGAAGGAAAATTATCTTGTCAATTGTACCAAAGAAGTGCCGACACTTTTCTTGGAGTTCCATTTAATATAGCGTCTTACGCTTTATTTACCATGATGATTGCTCAAGTAACTAATTTAGAGGTTGGTGATTTCATTCACACATTTGGTGATGTTCACTTGTATAATAATCATCTGGAACAAGCAAAAGAACAATTATCCAGAGATTTTCGCAGTCTTCCTACAATGAAGATAAATCCGGAAATAACAAATATTAACGACTTTAAGTATGAAGATTTTGAATTAATCAATTACGATCCACATCCACATATAAAAGCAGCTGTTTCCGTATGATTATTTCTATAATTGTGGCTATCAGCAAAAACCAAGTTATTGGAAAAAATAATCAATTAATTTGGCACCTCCCAAAAGACATGAAATTTTTCATGGATACAACTATGGATACTGTGGTAATAATGGGAAGAAAGAATTATGAAAGTATTCCAAAAAAATATAGACCATTAAAAAACAGAAAAAATGTTATTATTACTAGAAATAAGTCCTATAAAGCAGAGGGTTGTACGATAGTCAATAGTATCGATGAAAGTTTAAAAGTTGTCAATAATATTGAAAACAAGAAGATTTTTGTAATAGGAGGTGGGGAAATTTATAAAAAATTCTTAGAAAAAGGATTGATAGATAGAATGTATATAACCCATATTGACCAATATTTTGATGGGGATACTTTTTTCCCAGAAGTTAATTATGAATCTTGGAAATCCTCTGAAATTCTTGAACATAGCAAAGATGAGGTAAATCCTCATGACTTTAAAATAATGGTTTATGATAAACTAAATTAGGCTACCTTAAGTTTGCTAATCTTTGATTTTGAAAACTGTTTTTCAGCATAGGACAAATCAATAACCAATTCCTTTATTTTTTGATCCGGAGCGTTAAACATGGAATCTGTTAAAATAGCTTCACATATGGATCTTAGCCCTCTAGCACCTAAATTCAAAAGCATTGCTTTTTGAACAATAAAATCTAAAACTTCTTTTTTTATAATTAGATTTATTTCGTCCATCTCAAATAATTTGACATACTGTTTGGTAAGTGCATTTTTTGGTTCTGTTAAAATACTCAATAAAGTTTCTTCGCTTAGCGGATGGAGATAGGTAAGAACAGGAAATCTGCCAATAAGTTCTGGAATTAACCCATATTTTTTTACATCAAGCTGGTTTACATTTGATAGCATTTTTTCGTCATTAAAATCTGCATCAGATAATGTGTTAAATCCAATAGACTGACTTTTCACCCTTCTTTCAATTATTTTAGAAATTCCATCAAAAGCTCCCCCGCATATAAAAAGTATGTTTTTGGTGTCAATTTGAATCATTTTTTGTTCAGGATGCTTTCTGCCCCCTTGTGGTGGAACATTTACTATTGCACCTTCTAAAAGCTTAAGCATTGCTTGTTGAACCCCTTCCCCAGAAACGTCTCTTGTAATCGATGGATTGTCACTTTTTCTGGCAACCTTGTCAATTTCATCTATAAAAACTATGCCTCTTTCAGCTGCTTGAACATTGTAATCTGCAGCTTGAAGTAATCTTGAAAGAATGCTCTCAACATCTTCACCAACATAGCCTGCTTCAGTAAGAACTGTAGCATCTGCAATACAAAAAGGTACTTTTAAAAGATTAGCAATGGTTTTCGCAAGTAGAGTCTTTCCAGTTCCAGTTTCTCCAACCATAATAATATTGGATTTTTCTATCTCAATATTGTCATTGGTCTTATTTTTTTGGGTTAGTCTTTTGTAGTGATTATAAACAGCAACTGACAATACTTTCTTAGCTTCATCTTGCCCAATTACATGCAGGCCTAAATTTTCTACAATTTCTTTTGGTGTAAGAAGTTTAAGAGTGTTTTCAATTTCATTTTTGGATTTTACTCCACCTTCTTCTTTAACTATTAAATGAGCTTGAGTAATACAAGAATCACAAATGTGACCGGTAATACCAGCAATAAGCACATTTACTTCTTTCTTCTCTCTTCCACAAAATGAGCATCTTATACTATCTTCTGAAGTTTTTGACATAGTTTATTTTCTAGTTAATACTTCATCAATCATTCCATAATCTTTTGCTTCTTGAGATGTCATCCAGTAATCTCTATCACTATCTTTCCAAACAGATTCGTAGTCTTTTTTAGTATGGTGAGAAATAATATCGTAAAGTTCTTTCTTTAATTTTTGTATTTCTCTAGCTGTAATTTCTATGTCTGAAGCTTGACCTTGTGCACCTCCTAGCGGTTGGTGAATCATTACTCTGGAGTGTTTCAGCCCAGTTCTTTTTCCATCTTCGCCAGCACATAACAATACTGCCCCCATGGACGCAGCCATACCTATACAAATAGTAGAAACATCTGGTTTTATATATTGCATGGTATCATAGATGCCAAGCCCTGCATAAACTGAACCACCTGGTGAATTTATGTATATTTGAATATCTCTTTTAGAGTCAATGGACTCTAAAAAAAGCAACTGGGCAGTAATAATATTTGCCACATAATCGTCTATAGCAGTTCCTAGAAATATAATTCTATCCATCATTAATCTTGAAAAAACATCCATTACCGCAATATTCATTTGCCTTTCTTCAATAATATTTGGAGTCATTCCAACGGGTACATTTGGTAATATCGAACTGTAACTATCCAATGTAGAACTGGATATTCCCATATGTTTTGTGGCATATTTTCTAAACTCTTCACTACTGTTGTTCATAATATTTATCTTTTTTTAAAGTTAGGAATTTATTGAGTTAGCTCTGCAACCTTTTTAGTAAAATCTTCATGAGCAATAAACTTATCGTTAATTTTCAAAGTATTTTTTAGATATCCCATTACTTTTTTGTCGTAAATCATATCGTTGATTTTTCTTGCTTCATCGTTATTTGAAAGAACTTTTTGTGCTGTCTTTTTTAACTCATCTTGTTCGGGGATCATCATTCCATATTGAACGTATTGGTTGCCCATTAACTCCATTGTGAAATTCAATAATTCCTCCCCATCTACTTTTAATTCTTGATCTTTAATAATGAAATTTTCAATTAATTGCCATTTTAGACCTTCAGCATATCTATCATATTCCTTTTCGATATCCTCTTTTTTAGCCTCTTTATTTGAGGAGAGTATCCATTTTTTTAAAAAATTGTCAGGTAATTTAATTTTTAGTTTTTTTATGAGGTTTGTAGAGATTTCATCTTTTAAAAGTCTATCTATATCTGCAACAAACATTTTATTTAAATCTTCATTGACTTTAGCTCTAAACTCTTCTTCATTCTTTGCCTCTCCAGCACCATATATCTTATCAAAAAGTACTACATCAATATTTGCAGGCTCTAAAGTTTTAACTTCGTTAACAGTCATTAAAATATCATTTATATAATCTTTTGCTTTTTCTTTATCAATTCCTAGCATTGCGGCCATGTCTGCCTCTCCTCTAGAAATTTTCTTAGGATCTAGTTGAAAAGTGTCTGTAGGCTTACAACCAGTAAGTTTTCTCTTTGATTTTTTATCTGTGATGAATTCCAACGAAACCGTAGAACTTTGATTAAACCCTTCAACAACTACGTTTCCACTCTGGTCCAATTCTTTAAAATTAGCCATAATCATATCTCTTTCACCAGCTTTTTCTACACTAGTAAGTTTTCCGTATCTTCTTGCAAAGTCATCTACCTGTTTGTCAATTAGTGCTTCATTAATTTTTGGTTGGTATTTTGTATACTTTAACCTTCCAGGTAAATCAGGTAATATTTCTGGAGCTAGTCCCAATTCGTATTTAAATTCAAAGTCAGAAGGTTGGCTCCAGTCTATTTTTAATTTTTCGTCTTCAACTGGAAGAGGGTTCCCTAAAATATTAAGCTTATTTTCTGTTATGTAATCGTAAATTGACTTGTTAAGTATTTTATCAATTTCTTCTGCTAATATGGAAGGCCCATATTTTTTCTTGATTACACTTGTAGGAACGTGCCCTTTTCTAAAACCTGGAAGTTGCATTTGTTTCCTATGATTTTTCAATGAAGACTCGTAAGAAGTTTTATAATCCTCGTTCGAAATTTTTACAGTAAGAACAGCATTTAGGGCATCAATTTTGTTTACGCTAACATCCATGTTTTTTATTTAATGTAAAAATGGCATAAAGCTTTCTCTATGCCATTAGGTTATTTAGTACGGGTGAAGGGAGTCGAACCCCCACGCCTTGCGGCACTAGATCCTAAGTCTAGCATGTCTACCAATTCCATCACACCCGCATTTATTGTAATACTTTTGAAAAAGCAGTTTGCAAATTTATTCAATTTTATCAAATAGAAAAGCTCAAAAATAATTTTCTGCTACCTTTATAGTTATATTTTTACAAATAATATGTTATCAATTGATCTTTCAGAAATAGGAGTGCCAAAAGCTCATCATTATTTATTAAGCGCAGTAGGTCCAAGGCCTATTTGTTTTGCAAGTACAATAGATGAAAAAGGAAGACCAAATCTAGCTCCCTTTTCTTTTTTCAATGTATTTAGTTCCAACCCACCAATTGCTGTTTTTTCACCTTCTCGTAGTGGAAGAACAGGCCAACATAAAGATACCTTTAACAATGTTCAGAAGGTAAAACAAGTTGTTATTAACTTAGTTAACTATAAAATGGTGGAACAAATGTCTCTAGCAAGCTCCCCTTACTCACCTGAAACAGATGAATTTGTTAAAAGTGGCTTAACTCCTTTAAAGTCAGAATTAATTAAACCATTTAGAGTAAAAGAAGCTCCAGTTCAAATGGAATGTGAAGTAATTGAGATAAAAGAATTTGGCGAGAGTGGGGGAGCGGGAAATTTAGTTATTTGCAAAATTTTAAAGATGCATATTGCTGAAGAATTATTAAATGATAAAAAAATGATAGATCAAGAAAAAATTGATCTTGTTGCAAGAATGGGCGGTGATTGGTATTGTAGAACCGATAGTAACTCCATGTTTGAAATTAAAAAACCTATAAGTACGAAAGGTATTGGGTTTGATCAGATTCCAAAAGAGATATTAAATAGCACTATTCTCTCTGGTAATGATTTAGGTAAACTTGGAGGAATTGAAGCTTTGCCAGATGAAACCGATGTTAACGAGTTTAGATTAATTGAGCTTAGTGAACTTTTTTTAGAATTTGAAGACAATGCAAAAGCATTGGAAATTGCATTACACAAAAAAGCCAAATATTTTTTAGGCAAAAATCAATTGGAAGCAGCATGGAAAACGCTACTTTCGTTTAATAATTAAATAGAACAATGGAACTTAAATTAAATGGTAAAGTAAAGTTAATTTTAGATTTACAGTCTTGGGACTCAGGCTTTACAAAAAGAGAATTTGTAATTAGTACCAATGAACAATATCCTCAAGATGTAAAATTGGAATGTATTAAAGATAAAACAAGCCTTTTAGATGGTTTAGCAGAGGGGGATGAAGTAGAAGTATCTTTTAACGTGAGGGGAAATGAATACAATGGTAAATATTATGTTAATTTACAAGCTTGGAGACTAAATAAAAGCTCTAGTGAATCTACAGCCAGTGAACAAGCTCCATCCGAACCAGATTTTGAACCAGTTGGTGACGACGACGACGATTTACCATTTTAATTAAAGCTTAAAATGTCCCTCATTGAAAAATATATTAAAGGGATAAGGTTTTTATTACCATCTCCATTTTCCATAGCTTTATTATTAACTCTTTTTGCCATCTTTTTGGCCTTGATATGGCCCAATCATACCTTATCAGAAAATCAAAATTGGTTAGATAAATTAACAAATATTCTAAATTCATGGAATAATGGTCTTTGGAATGTAAAGGGCCTAGCATTTGCTATTCAAATGATGTTGATGCTTTTATTGGGGCACGTGCTAGCCTTAAGTAAACCTGTTGATTCTGCAATTAACCAACTTCTTCCATTTTGTAGTAACAATGCTAGAAGTGCATTAATCATCACATTTTTCACTTTGATTGTAAGCTGGTTTAATTGGGGTTTAGGACTGGTTTTTGGCGCTGTTTTTTGTAAAAAAATAATGGATTATGCTGCTAAATCTTCTATTGGTCTGAATCATGGTTTAATTGGGGCTTGTGGTTATTCAGGATTAATGATATGGCATGGTGGAATTTCAGGTTCTTCCTTGGTTAAAATAGCTGAAAGAGGACACTTAATAGATTTAGCTCCTGAAAGTGTAAAAAGTAATGTTCCAGAGCTAATAGATTTTTCTAAGACCGTATTTTCTAATATGAACATTGCTGTAACATTTTCTTTGTTAGTTGCTTTGCCAATCACCATGTATGTTTTAGGAAAAAAAACTAAAGTAGTAGTTCCCAATGTGAAGATATTTACAGAAAAAAATCATCAAAAAAGCACTTTAATTGGTCTTGAAAAATTTGACCATTCAAAATTTGTAGGCTTGGTTATTGGTTTTTTTATCCTATTATTTTGTGGTTATTTGGCAATTAGTCATCCATATACAAGCTCTTTTCAGTTTATTAACCCTAATTATTTGAATTTAACCTTGCTAGGTTTAGCGCTAGTTTTTCATGGTAAGATTTATGCTTTTTTAAAAACAATTGAAAAAGCTATTGGCGGAACTGCTGGTATACTCATTCAATTTCCTCTTTATTTTGGTATTATGGGTATAGTAAGCGAAACAGGAATTATAGGTGATTTAGCAGCTTTTTTTCAAAGTATTTCAACAAATTATGCCTATCCAATATTTACTTTTATAAGTGCAGGAATGGTGAACTTTTTTGTCCCAAGTGGAGGCGGTCAGTGGTATGTTCAAGGACCTTTAATTATTCAATCTGCAGTTGAGATGGAAATTCCATTAAACAAAAGCATTATGGCCATGGCTTACGGAGATCAATTAACTAATATGATGCAACCTTTTTGGGCGCTTCCGTTATTGGGTATTACTGGGTTAAAAGTAAAAGATATTCTTCCTTACACTCTAATATTGATGGTAGTTGGATTTATCATTTTCACTTTAGGGTTACTGATTTTCTAGCTTAAAAGCGAAAATTTCACTTTAGAATTTTAAGAACAAATGCAGCAATATAAATCATTCCAATCTGAAAGATTGATAATTAGACCAACTTTAGAACAAGACGCAAAATTGATTTATCAATTAATGAACTCTCCCAAATTCATCAAATATGTAGGAGATAGACAGCTTTATTCTGTGGAGGATGCAGAAAAATATATTCAGGATAAAATGCTTCCTCAGTTACATTCTCTTGGATATTCTAATTATTCTTTAATAAATAAGAAAAATGGTGCTAAAATTGGTATTTGTGGACTCTACGACAGAGAAGGACTAGATGGGATTGATATTGGATTTGGTATTTTACCAGAATATGAAGGCTTAGGATATGCTTTTGAGTCCTCATCAAGAATAATAAAAGCTGGCTTTGAAGAATTAGAAATTTCAGAAATTAAAGCAATTACGAATAAAGAAAATATTTCTTCTCAATGTTTATTGGTCAAATTAGGGTTTAATCTTAAAGGAACGATAATGCTAGCAAACGAAAATGATGAATTACTTTTGTACAAAATTGAAAAATAAAATCTCCTATGTTTATACAATAAAAGTTACATGACTCTTACCATTAGTTAAAAATTAGAGAATGATTTTACTTTTATCCTCTGAAACAAAATAATTTTTCATACTTTCAAAAAAAAACATAAATAATGTTTAAACTAAAACAACTTATCATCTTTTCTTTCTTAATACTCTCAAGTGTTTTAAGTGCACAAGAGACATTTTCATCTTCTGGGTTTAATTCAAATGGCAATTTAGGAATAATAACCTACACCGTGGGCCAAGTTGCAATCGACTTTAATACTGGAAATAATGGATCATTAATTCAGGGTGTTCAGCAGCCGTACGAAATATTTTCAACACTTGGAAATGGCATTTTAAACATCAATTTAAAGTTAATAGCCTATCCAAATCCAACTACGGATCAATTAGTTTTAAGTATTGAAAACATACAAGGCAAAAAATACTACTATCAATTATTTAATATTAATGGAAAAACACTTTTGTCTAACAAGTGTCTAGAGAACAAAACAAATATTAATTTAAATGAATTTCCATCCAACACTTATTTGTTAAGTATTATTGAAAACAACGCAGTTATTAAAACTTTTAGAATAATTAAAAACTAATATCCCATGAAGAAAATTTACACACTACTACCAGCTCTATTAATTAATATATTGTGCTTTGGACAAACACCAGAAAAAATGACTTTCCAAGCAGTGGTAAGAGACGCGTCTAATGCCTTATTAATCAATCAGAACATAGGAATGCAAATAAGTATTGTCCAAGGATCAGCTAATGGAAATTCAATATATACTGAAACTCACACCCCAATATCAAATGATAATGGTCTTGTTAATTTAGAAATAGGTACAGGAACTATAGTATCTGGGATGTTTGGTTCTATAGATTGGAGTACAGGTCCGTATTTTATCAAAACAGAAACTGACCCAACTGGAGCTACAAACTATACTATTTTTGGAACAAGTCAATTGATGAGTGTTCCTTACGCATTATACGCTAAAACATCTGGAAATGGTGCTGGACCTCAAGGTCCTGCTGGTCCTGCTGGAACCAATGGAATTGACGGTCAAGACGGTGCTGTAGGTCCTCAAGGAAACCCTGGGTCGCCATATGTTGAGCCAACATATACAATAGGAATAAGTACAGATTTAGGAGGATATGTTTTCTGGGTCTCAGCAGATGGTAAACACGGACTAGTTTCCGAAACTCAAGATCAAGGTCTAGCAACT
>Ga0233438_10001381_pt1 | contig 26658 bp, 25 predicted proteins | sample SI_123_September_FD_182720 | JGI IMG/M metagenome (GOLD analysis project Ga0233438, IMG submission 182720) | Seawater microbial communities from Saanich Inlet, British Columbia, Canada - SI_123_September2016_10_MG | ecosystem: Environmental > Aquatic > Marine > Inlet | place: Canada: British...
TGTATTCATTATTTTTTCTTTTATTAAAGAAGAAGAAATATTTTTTGTATAAGGAACTTCAACTAGTTTTCCTGACCACTTTTTAAGTGTTTTAATTACGTATTTCCGGGTTTCTTTTTGTATGCCATTTTTCCAATCATCACCGTGTACAACAAAATCTGGTTTGTATTTAATCAAATTTGGTCTGTAGTCTAAAGTGTCTTGATGCACTACTCTATCAACCATTTTGATATTCTTTAAAACTATTTCTCTTTGACGGAAGGTCAAGTGAGGTAATTTCTTATAAGTTGTAATTGCTTCATCAGTAAGTAAACCTACTGTGACATGTCCTAAAGATTTTGCTTTTTTTAGAATATTTATATGTCCTTCATGAAGAATATCTGCTGATAATCCCACATAAACCTTTTTTTTATTTTTTTTATTTTTCACTTTGCTTTGCTATTTTAAATATTTTTTAATCTTATTCTTATTATTTTTGCTTATGTTTAAAATATGTTTATTTTGTTTTAAACTATATTTAAAGATAAATTTATCTAATCTGGTAACAATTAAATCTTTCCATATTCCACCATTAAACGAGTCAAAAATAGGATCTTCACAAATATGAATAATTTGTTTTTTTTGCTCTAAACCTAAAGTTACGGAAGTAGTTGATCCAATAAAGATCGAAATGTTTTTTGATTTCTTGTTAAATTTTGATTTATGAAGGTTTATAAGCTTATGTATTGAATTTATAAGTTTTAAGTGTCTAATTGAGTTAAGAGTTGCTGGATGATTTTGAATTGAGAAAATTGGTAGAGACATTATCTCAGATTTTCTAAAAAATTTTTCCAAGGAGGCCAAAATAGTATTCGGTTTAGAAAATGAATAAGGTAAATAAATCTTATCTTTTTTAAAAATAATTGAACTTTTTGAATATCTAAATGACTCTACATTAGAAACTTTATTTTTTGGCCACCTTAAATATTTCTCACAGTAATATTTTTGAAATTTTCCAGAAATAAGAAGTTTGTCAGGTGCACCGTCTCTAAATGCTAAACTAGTGTGCACAGGTAGTAAACCTGAGTGATAAAAGCCAAATGTTTTAGTCTTAATTTTTTTTTTTTTTAGTTCATGTATCAGGTCATTCTGATATGGTTGAGCTTCATAAAATAAAACTATTCTTTTAAAATTATTCTCTTCTATTACTCTGATTAAGTGTGGAAGTATTTTATTGGAAAATTGGGACAAATAATTAAATTGGTGAAACAATTTTCTGAAAGATAATTTATCTCTAATCAAAAAACTTATAAGATTATTTAAAAAGTATTTTAATGATAAACTTTTCTTCTTCTTTTTAAAAATTATTAAATTTTCCTGAAGTTTTTTTGGAAAATAACCGTCTATTGAATTTAAAAAAAAAAGAGTGTTTTGATAATTAGATGAATTTAAACCAAAATATTTATCGTTATAAGATCCGTTTGCTAAAAAATCTTTTTTTGAAACATGTGATATTAAAAAATTTTTGTATTTTTTACTTTTTTTGCTTTTTCTTTTTATACAACTGAAATTTTCAGTCTGAATTGTGGAGAAAAAATTTTTAAAAATATTTATAGTAAATCTTAAAAAATATTTATATCCATAGAAATGTAATTTTAAAACAGAAGAGCTTGTATAATCACCATAATTATGAAAATAACATATTGCGCTATTAGCAATATTAATTTTGCCTTTTAAAGATTTTATATAATTATGTACAAATGAAAAAATTTTTTTTTGTTCTTTTAAAATTAATTCCTCAGGCATTTTTCTAAAAAATAATTTTTTTTAATTTATCTAATTTAATTATATTTTTAGATGATGAATTTTTTTGCATCGCTAAAGCAATGAAAAAAATTTTTTTGTGTTCTGTAACTACAGTTTTATTTGGTTTTCCCCAATATCCATAATATAATATTTTAGAAATGTTAAGTTTTGATAACTTTTTTATAAAATTTTCTATATACAAAACTTGGTAAGAAGCCTTTTCTCCTCTCATTTTTTTAGAAAAATTGATGAATTGATATGACTTTTTAAATTTAGAAATATTAGTTAACCTTAACGTAATTATTAAAAAGCCTTTTCTTTTCACATGCATCCAGGCCTTTTTTAACATTTTGTCTAACTCATGGTTCCAATCCACACAACCTAAAGAAAAAACATAATTAAATTTTGTTTTAATTTTCTTTTTTTTTTCAAAGTTTAATAAATCGGAGTTATAAAAATTAAATTTTTTATTTTTTAATTTAGCAAGCTCATTTGCTTGTTTATTTATTTCAACACCTGTGTAATTATTTATCTTATATCGTCTTTTTAAAACTTCACCTAAACCACCGCAGGCACTTCCAATATCTAAAATACTTGAATTCTTTTTAATATTTAGTTGACTAATTATTTTTCTTTCCGATTTGTAAAAATCAAGCCATTTATTTCTATTAAATGAATAATAATTAACTATTTCCCTGCTCTTGTAAGCTGTATTATAATTTTTCATTAATAGTCTTTTAAAGTATTGATAAATTTTAGAATTTCTTTTTTGGGAGCTAAAGTAATTCTTGAAAAACCTTTTAAATTTTTATCTGCTAAACTTTCAACAACTAAAATCTTATTTTGTCTAAATTTGTTAAAAAACTTATATTTTCTCTTTAATTTAAAAAGAATAAAATTTCCCTCTGAATTTAAAAAAAAAATTTTTTTTTTCTTAAAAAAATCTAATAATAATTTTTTCCCTTCTAACACTTCTTTGATGTACATTTTTTTTATAATATTATTGTTTAGTAAAATATTTGCAGCCAAAATTCCCATAGAATTTACTTCGTACATAGGTTTTATGTTTATAAATTCTTTGATATTTTTGGGGTGTGAAATAACATATCCAACCCTTAAGCCAGCCAAACCATAAGCTTTAGAAAATGTTCTTAAAACAATCAGGTTTGTAAATTTTTTTATCAAACTGATAGCTGTTATGTTACTAAAGCCATAATAAGCCTCATCAATAACTACTTTCACGTTAAATTTTTTCGCCTTAATTAGAATTTTTTTTATTTCATTTGAAGCAATAACTGTACCAGTCGGACTATTTGGGTTAGACAGAATGATTAAAGAAATATTATTGCTAATTTTTTCTAGTATTTTTTTGGGATTTAGTTCTAGTTTTTTGTTGTATCCAATTTTAATTATTTTTTTTTTAAAAATTTTAGAATAAATATTTATCATTGCAAAAGTTGGCTCTAAAATTATAATCTTTTTTTTGCCAAAAATTTCAATACTGTTTCTTAATCCTCCATCAATTCCTGCAGTAGCGAAAAAATATTCCTTTTTCAAAGAATGTTCTTTTGATAATAGTTTGTAAAAAGAAAAGATTTCTGGATATGTATTTAAATTTTCAGAGTCTAATTTCTTTTTAAATAGATTTAAAAATTTTTTAGGAAAAGCAGAAACCCTCTCATTTTTATCAAGCCGCAAAAATTTTTGTCTGCTTAAGGAAGATGGTTTAGTTCTTTTTACAAAGTTAAAATTTGCCATAGTTAAATGACCGTACAAGCATTACACGGTGAGACTGACTGTCTTTTATTACTCAAATGGTTTTTTCTTAGTTCACTATAATAACTAGAATTCCATAGTTTTTTAATTGTCCCATCACTTATATTTCCGACAGAGAGTTTAGATTTATAGTCGACATCACATGGATTAATTTTTCCATCCCACCAAACAAACATTCTTCTCCATAAGTCTGAACATGGAGTAGTTAAGCCATTTGACTCTTTTTCGTAGCTATTTTCCCATGGATTATAATCTACAAAAGCCACTTGATCTACTAAGTCACCCCACAATTTCATCATACTTTCAAAGTTTTGTTCTTTACTAAATTTTACTCCAGAAACTCTGGTAATAATTTTGCTTTTTGAGTAATGTTTAGACTGAATTTCTTTAAATTTTTTAATATTTGAAACAGTCTTTTCTAAACTACCGTTAACTCTTAATTTCTTGTAAAGATCTGAGTCAGCTGCATCAGCAGAGAAAACAAGTGTTTTTACATTGCTTGATAAGATTGTATGAATTTTATCCTCGTTAAGAAGTGAGGCATTTGTATTGATTTTTAGATTTAAAAATTTTTCTGAGGTATACTCTATCATCTTATTGATTTCTTTACTAACCAATGGTTCACCTCGAGATGCAAGAGTTACAAATTGAACTTTACCCTCTATTTCATCAATAATATTTTTAAATAATTCTAGTTTCATAGTACCCATATGACCACTTTTTTTATCTGTAAAAGTTTTGTCAGTCTCAAAACAAAAAACACACCTAAAATTACATATCGAAGAAGGTTCAATTTGAATAAGAGGGGGATAATCTGTAATTTTTTTTAGTATAGGATAAATTTCATATTTATATCTATGAACAAGATATTTTATTATATCTACATTGTTATTAAAAGTATTTATTTCAGCAATAGTATTTGGTTTTAATTTAAAAGGTGTATTATTTTTTTCATGATTTTCTTCTGAAAAATCTTTTTTTAATTTTTCTATAATATCTTTTTCTTCATTAATAAATGATGTAGTTATTTTTTTATCATTTAATAATTTTAAAATTTTTTTATTTAAATCGATATCTCCAAAATTTTTTTTATTTTCTAATTTGATAAAACTGTCTTTTTTTTGATAAGTTTTAATTTTATCCATACTTTTTAATCCAATATTTGAGTTGAGGAAGTTGCCATTCAAAATCAATGTCAAACCCAGCGGTATTTTTGATAGAAGCAATTTTTTTACCCATCCACTTTTGAGGTAGTAAACCTTTATCTAAATTTTCTAAACATTTTGGTCTTACAATTGATGCTGACATATCTGCATAGTGAACATCCCCTTGAGCATCTCTATCACAATTTATTTTGGTTCCACCCATATATTTGAATGGTACAAAAGGAACTAAAAAACCATTTTTTGACGTCCTAGCTCTAATAGGACTCCACATATTATAAACGGAAGTAGTCACTGCGGAGTCATATTTCTTATTCTTTGTTAAAATTTTTATTCCCTTTTTAATTAAATTAGAATTAATAGTGCCTGCATTTGCCATAAGTAAGACTACAAGTTTAATTTCTTTTCCCTTTAGAATTTTTTTTATTTTTAGAAAAGCATCTCTAAAAACTTCTTCTCCCAAGGCAACATTAGTTGCTAAGTGTTTAGGTCTTTCTAAGAATGTTGGTTTATATTTTTTTGTTATTTTTTTGATTTTAGGACAATCTGTTGAGATGAATATTTTTGAAATCATTTTTGTTTTTTTTGCAGCGATAATTGGATATTCGCATAAGTGTTTATTAAATATTTTAAGAGTATTCTTGTTCGGAAATCCCGTACTTCCTTTTCTACCAATCATCAGTGCTACGATCATTTTTTTCCTTTAATCTCAACTAGTTCTTCTATCTTTTTTAAAAAAGGGGTTTCTTTTCTCATGGTAAAATTTTTACTCAATATTTTTTTGTATGGAATCGGTTTAGTATTATAGTGACTAGTATTTTTTTCGTTAAGAAAATTTACACTTTTAATATTAAATCTTTTTTTCAAATGTAACATTATATCTTTTATCTTAAATAATTTATTTCCAGTAATCGTTAAACATTGATTATCATATTTCTTATTAATAACTTTTTTGCAAGCTTTGACTGCATCTTTAACATAAATATATTTTCTAGATGCTTTACTTGTTCCTCTATAAATTAATTTTTTTCTTTTTATAAGTGTATTTATAATTCTTTCTATACCATTATTTTTGTCAGCTCTTTCGCCATAAAGAGATCCGAATCTTAAAATAGTATAATTTAACTTATAATTTTTACTATACTGTAATAAATAATCTTCAGCACATCTCTTGCTTATTGCATAGAAATTTCCTTCATTGCTATCTACATAAATTGTACTTGCATGAATAATTTTTTTTACTTTTTTTTCTAAACAAGCTTTAAAAATATTTAATGATCCCAAAATATTTATTTCAGCAGTTTGTAATGGCATATTTGCAGCTATATCTATGTCTGCAATAGCAGCAAAATTATAAACTATATCTACTTGATGCATATTTTTTTTAAGTTGATTTAGATTAAGAATATCCCCTTTAACATAAGAAATATTTTTAATTTTTTTTCTCAAAATTTTTTTATCGAAAATTATCACTTTATTATCTTTACAAAGTATCTCGGCTAAGTGTAGGCCAATGAAACCATTTCCACCAATTATTAATATTTTCATTTTATTTTGTTTCAAGATTCTTTATAGCAAATTCAATCTTATCATCTCTAGAGTATTTCAACCAGCTTCCAGTAATTAAATTTGTTTTTTTTGTTTTATTATTAAATTGATTAATAATCTTAAAATCTTTATTTGAAACTAAAACATACTTTTTGAATTCCTTTGTAAAATTTGAATTTTTTTTAATTTTTAATTTTAATTTTTTAAAATATTTTTCAAAAATTTTAATACAATATTTTTGTACTTCTATAGTTTTTAATTTGTTGGAATTAGTCTCAACAGTTAGTTTGATCATATTTTTAAGCCTATAAATAAATAATCTACTTATGGGTGTATTCATATCATAAATTTGAATATAAAAATTATTACTAATTTTTCCTGATAAATTAAAAAAAAAATTTTTACTAACTAAATGCTTTGAGTCTAAAAGTGGTAATCCGTATGATTTAATAAGTCCTGTCGGGTTACCTGACCAAAAAAAATAGTCACTACTTAAAATTTCCCTTTTATGTTTAATCTTTAATAAATCTTTGTGCCATTCTGGCTTCACTATAGAATTTAAAAATATTTTTACTCCTTGTTTTTTTAACTTTTTTGAAATCTGACTAAATAATTCGTTAAAGCCATTTGGGGGCAAAGAAGCGAAAATTTTCCTCGAATAAAGAAACTTATTTGGGAGACCAAAAAGATCGTCGTAATTTCTATTTTTTTTTTTTAATTTTAGTAAAGAATTTAATTTTTTTTGTGGAAATACTCTTTTCAATCCCAAACCATCACTTGAAATATGAGATAAATCACTGGTATCTATTTTCGATATCTTAAGCCATTCAAATATTTTTGATGATAAATTATTAGGATAAAGTTTCAATTTATCTTTCAAAGAAACTATATTTTCTAAATCGATATTTAAATTTTTAAATTCTATATTTTCGGAAGTTGGAACTCCTGCAATATCTTCAACTAATTTTTCATTATTTTCTAAATTACTAAAAGAATATTTTTGATGAAAAAAATTTTTTAAAGTAAAATTATTTTTGATAATCTTTTTAAACCACATGTTATTCGAATTTAAATATTGACAGTTTTGAAAAAATAAATCATTACCAAATTGAACATCGCTCAAAATACCTCCCAAAGAATTACTTTTTTCATAAATTGATACTTCAAAATTATTTTCAGAAGCGTGTAATGCTAGAGCGCAGCCTGTTATTCCACCCCCAACAATTATTAATTTTTTTTTCATTACAAAATGGAAAATATCTTTTTAAAATTATCTTTATAATTGCCTTCAAAAATTACTTTATTAAACTTTATTTTTTTACTTAAATTAATAGTAGTTAAGCAAGTTAGTAAATTTTTAATATTTTTGATGTAATATATTGGTTCATTTTTTTCAGTAAAATCTTCACTAGCATTACAATGCTTATATCTTTTATGGGGATCGTAAAGAATAACAGGAACATTTGAATGTAAAGAGTCTTCAATCGAACTTGAGGAGAAAGAAATAGTTGCTTTAACGAAAGGTAATACTTTATTCAAAGAATGATTTGTAAATTTTAAATTCTTAAATCTTTTTTCTAATTGCGTTTTCAAATGTGAAAAATTTGGATGAAGTTTAATCAAAAAATGTAAATTTTGTTTAAATGATAGTTGGTCAAAATCCTTAAGATTTTGAAAAAATTCAAAAAAAGTCTCTATACCGTAATAATGATTATTAGAAAAATATCTTTGAGTAACGGCATACAAAACAAATTTTTTCTTTTTTACTTTTGTTTGAGAAAAAATTAAATTTCCAGAACATATGAATTTTTTTATCTTATTTTGAGTCAAAAAACTTTTAAAAATTTTTGACTGACAAATAATATGAGTAAAATTTTTTGAAATTAATTCTTCTGATATTTTCTTATGAAAATATATGCTCTCTTTATTAAAACCTTTGGATAAAGTTCCGTGGGAAATACTTAGACTTGGAATATTAATTTTATTAGCTAATTCAATTATATAACCATTAAAGCCTCTTATTAAATTAGCTATTACAATACTTGGCTTTCTTTTAATTATAAAAGAATGAATGATTTTATTCTGTCTTTTAATATTATCTATTTCATTTTCAGCTAAAATTTTTTTAAAATTGAGCAAAAAAGTTAAGTCATAATTTTTATATTTCATAACTTCCCCACTTTTTTTTACTTTTTTAAATTCTTTTTTTAATAATTCCCTTTTAACAATTATTGGATTGATGCCATATAACTTGTAAAAATTTTTTTTAAAAAAACTTAATTCATTAAATTCAAAATAATAAATTTGAAAATTTCTTTTTTTAGCATGAGGAATAATTCTTTTAAAATTATAAAATGGATTATTAATTAATAAATATTTTTTGTTTGGTAATTTTAAATTTTTTTGTAATTTGTAAGAATATAAAATTTTTTCTATCTTATGATCTATAATACTAATTGATTTAACGTCCACTTTTTCATTTTTAAAAATTTCTGAACAAATTAAGGAAATAAAATTATTTTTATTTTTTGAAATATAATTATTTTCAGTCCATCCAGATACAATAATACAATCAACTTCAATATCTTTTTTTAAATTTTTATAAATAGATATTATTAGAAATATAGAGTTAATAAATTTTCCAATAATCGAATTATATCTAAGTAAAATAGAGTCTTTAAGGTTTTTATTTGATTTAATGATTTTTAAATATTTTTTTTGAAAACTTACTCCCTTTCTGTGGTCTAAATTTGTAAAATATTTTAATGGATTTATGTACTCTTCGTTATTTAAATCAAGATAAATCAGGGCATCTAAACTCAAAGGTATCCAAATTATTTTATTCAAATTAGTATTTCTTTTTTTAATGAACTTTATTTCTTCTTCTGTTCCAACAAATGAAATATCCTTCATGGGTATAAGCTAATTCGAATTTTTATATATAATTTTTTAAATTTTTAAAATCTTGTTTAGTATCTAAATCAACTGACTCATTTTTATCGATATAATAAAAAAAAGGTTTATAACCAATTCTGCATTTTTTTTTTTTAAGGCTTTTGATCTAATTCCATACAGACCCGTTGTTTCCATAACTATAGGTTTGGCATCTTGACTTCTTGGAAGTATTTGGGGGTTATAATTCACTGGTTTTTCATTAAACCAAAACCAAGTTTGGATTTTATTTGCGGTTAAGATTGAGTCATATTTATTGTCTTTTTTGAGTTTTTCAATACAGCTGTTTATTGTTTTTATTTTAAGCAAAGGTGCTGTTACAAAAAGTTGAAAATAAATATCAGCAGAAATTATTTTGGAATGGTAATTTAGTAAATGATTTCCATTTGCACTGTCTTTTTTTAGGGATTTCTTCCTATTTATGAAATTATACTTATTTTTTATACAGTAGTTTTTAATTTCCATACTATCACTATCGACATAAATCTCATCAAATTTACAAAATTTTAATTTATCAAGTAAATACCTGTATAGAGGTTTTTTTTTTATAATTTTAAAATTTTTCCCTGAAACTCTTTTAGAATTTTTTTTAATAGGAATAATTGCAACAACTTTAATTTTTTTTTTCATATTGGTATTTTATTAAAGTAATATTTTTTAAATAATCGTCCAACCACCGTCTACTAATAAATTTGTACCAGTGATATAACTTGATTGATCTGTCGAAAGAAACTTGACTGCCTTAGCGACTTCCGAAGAGTATCCTAATCTCTTCATTGGTACCCTATTTTTATAATTTTTTAAAAATTTGTTGTTTTGTTTTTTACCATCGTTTTTATTATGCCCATATATTCCTCCGGGGCTTAATAAATTTACTCTAATTCCATTTTTTCCAAAAAATGATGCCATCTGTTTTGTTAGACCAATTAATCCTGATTTCACTACTGGATAAACAGCATTTTCATTATAATTTTTAATTCCCTTATATATAGACGCATCTTGAGCTACCGATCCATATATTGATCCTATATTTATTATATTTCCAGATTTTTTAATCGCCATTTTTTTTGCAAAAAAAATTGAGGAAACAGCGTAACTAGAAAGATTTGGAATGATATTTTCTAAAAAAATCTTAGCATTTATTTTCAAAAAATTACACTTTGACCAAGTATTTGCCACTGGATATGAACAATTTATAAACACACTTGGACAGCCAACTTTTTTAATAATTTTTGATAAATTTTTTTCTATATTTAAAACATCAGAACAATCTAAATAAAAAAAATTAATATTTTTATTTTTTAATATACCCTTGCTCGGTTTTTTTATATCTAATATGGTTAAAGAAGTAAACTCACTCTTAATCTCTTTTACAATCGATTGGCCTAACAATCCACTACCGCCTAAAATAATACACTTTTCTTTTTTTTTATTCATAAATTTTTTTTATATTTTTTTTGTAGTCAACCATCTGGCCAACATCAACCCAAGATTTTTCATTGATTTTGTAAACGCCAATGCTTTTATCCTTCTCTATTAAAAGATTTATAAATTCATTTACATCATATTTTTTTTTACTAGGAATTAAACTAATAATATTTTTTTTAATCATGTATACTCCAGCATTAGACAAAAATGAAAAACCTGGTTTTTCGTCGAAGGAAGTCAAATTATTTTTCTTATCAATTTTGCAAACTCCATATGGCAGTTTTAAAGATTTTTTAACAGCTACAATTGTAAAATCATGATTATTTGTCAGATGAAATCTTGCTAGGTCTGAATAGTCTATTTTTAAAATAATATCACAATTACTTACAATAAAATTTTTAAATTTTTCTTTCATTAAAAATTTTAAACTTCCTATTGTTCCAGTGAAAAAATTCTCTTCAATAAATCTAATTTTAAAATTTTTCTTAATTTTAGAAAAATAAGCTTTTATTAATTCAGCTTTAAAATTTATCGATGCATAAATATTTTTAATTCCATATATTCTTAGATTTTCAATTATATTCTCTATAATAGTTTTATTATTTACGGGCATTAAAGCTTTTGGTAAAATTTTAGTAAATGGATCTAATCTAGTTCCAAGCCCGCCTGCCATTATTACTAGAGCAATATTTTTTATGAGTTTTGTTTTAGATTTACTTTTGTTTATTCTTAGATTTTGATCAATTTTGTGAATATTTAAAATTTTTTTATTTTTGTTTACTATTGGTATTAAATTAATCTTAAATTTTTTTAAGAGTTTTCTTGCTTTTCCAAATGTAAAATGACTTTGAAGAATATACTTTGCTCGTCTATTTGCGATTTTTCCTACCTTGGTCTTTAATGAGGATTTTTTTAAGAGAGATCTTCTTAAGTCTCCATCAGATAGTGTACCATAAAATAATTTTTCTTCGATATTATTAACAACAACTAAACACTTATAGCCGGAAAGATTTAAAGCTTTAAAAGCACTTTTTATATTTTTATCTTTTTCTATTAGAAATTTTCTCATTTAATTTTTTTAAAAAACTTTACTAATTTTAAATCTATTTTTGTATCTATATCCCACGACCGCTCTATGGGCATTTTGTAAAGAATTGTCTTTCTTGGGAAAAATTTAAAGGAATTTAATAATATTTTTCTTTTCCATAAATACATTGATGCATTTATATCATAAGTCTTAGGGGTGTCTTGTCTTCTATTATATCTAATCTTTCTAATACCTTTTTTTATAAATTGTACGGTATTATTTTTTTTTAGTTCAACCATATTGAAATATGGATTTTTTTTCGAATCATTCGCTGAGAGAAGAAAGTCCTTTTTTTTATCTTTTAATAATTTTATTGATTTTTTAATATCTTGAACATTTCTCAAGGGAGATGTTACATCCAAATCCATAATTAAATCATACTTAATTTTAAATTTTTTTTCTGAATTAATAAGAGTATCAATTATTACATCGACTTTTGAGGCATAATCATCTGAAAGTTTTTTTGATCTTAAATACCAACAATCTGCTCCATATTTATTTGCTAATTTAAAAATTTTTTTACTATTTGTAGAGACAACAATATTTGCAAATTGCTTGCTCATCTTTGCTTGACTAATAGTATAATAAATTAGAGGCTTATTAAAAAAATTGATTATATTTTTATTTTTTAAACCTTTTGACCCAGCTCTTGCGCAGATTGTACAAAGTATTTTTTTCAAATTCCCCTCTTCTTTTTTAGAGTATTTATTAATTTTAGAACTTTTAGACCTTCCGTAAGATTACATGTATTTTTACCTTTTTTGGTCAAGATATCATCATGCTGTAGAGAATACGTATAATTTTTATTGAGAGAAAAATGTAATTTAGTTTTTTTTTTATTTTTAATTAAAATTAATGAATTTTCTATTAAATCAACTTCAAGAAAAAAATTATTACCTTCCACTCTAACTTTTCTTCTTGGCATTTTATCAAAATAATTTAACTCTATTTGAGTATAAGTTTTATTAATTTTTCCGATTATTTTTACAAAATCTTCTGATTTGATTTTTAGAGGTGAAATTTTTTTTATTATTGAGTATTTAGGCTTTAATGAACCAAATATCCAAGTGGTGTAATCTAACTCATGACTTAAATCTAATAAAACTCCACCGCCCTCATTTTTGTAAGCACTATAGCTAGTTTGATAATTTTTATTAGTTCTCCAGTTAGGAAGGTAAGATCCACATATTATATTTAAATACCAAGGTTTAATAGTTTTAATTTTATTTTTTAAAAATCTAAGACCTGGATGAAATCTAAGATTGTATCCAACAAATATTTTGTTAGAATTTTTATTAGAAAATTTTTTTAATTTATTAAATAAAGGTTTTTCAACCAAAATAATTTTTCTTTTAAATTGATTATTAATTTTATTTAAAATTTTATAATGCTCAAAAGTTTTGTTACTTATAATTATATACTTTATATTATTATTATTAATATCATTTAAGGAGTATAATCTTGAAAATTTTTTAGGAAGAACTTTGCTCTCCGAGTATACAAAAATTTTATTTGTATATTTCTTTTTCAAAAGAATTGATGCATGCCGTTGGCCTATAGATCCAAAGCCAATTATGAGTATATTTATTTTTTTCATTTATTAAAATTTATTTACGATTTTCTTTATTTTATTAAAAATATTTTTCAAAGTATTTTTTTTTTGGTAAATATTTGTAATCTTTTTATTTTTTAAATTAATGCTTAAAATTTTGTAAAGTTTTTTATTTAAATCAGTATAACTTCCATTTGAGTTTATTATTGACCTGGAGCAAAGCCTCCCTTCTTGTCTTAAACCAATATTCAATGTTGGAATATTAAAAGATGGTACTTCAAGTATTCCGCTGGAAGAATTTCCAATTACTCCATTTAAATTTTTATATAAAGAAAACAGATTTTTTTGACCAAAAGATGGAATGTAAAAAAAATTTAGATTTTTTTTACATGCCCTCTTTACTAAATTATTAATTTTAAAACCTCCTAAATCAAAATTTGAAGAAGTAAAAATAAAATTTACATCTTTCATTCTACAAGCAATTTTAATAAAACGTCTTAAATATATAATTGAAGGGTCTATTTTTTTATCTGTTTCTGGATGAAAAGTTACCAAAAAATTTTTCCTGCTAAAATCAAGTCCATATCTGTCGCTTAGTTCTACTTTTGTTAAATATTTTTCTTTTGATAAATTATCTAAAGCAAGATGGCCAAAATTAAATATTTTAGAGCTTGAAATTCCTATTTTTGTTAAATTTTTTTGTGAAAATTTATTGGTAACAAAATGATATGTGCTCATTAAAGAAATTAAATTTCTATATGCATTATCTTGAGATCCTATTGTGATATCTCCACCACCTATGTGTAAAATTGGAACCTTATAATTAAATAATGCGAAACAAATTTGAAAGATTTCATACCTGTCGCCAAGTAAAATACAAAGATCAAATTTATTTTTAGCTAGTATTAAATTTATATCTTTTAAAATTTTCGAAGAAATATCTAGTATATCTTTATTCTTATTTATTTTGTCGTTAGTTTTAATCAAATATTTTTTTCCTTTGAAATATTTGCTTACTTCATTTATTGTTAAACCATATTTTTTAGACAAATGACTGCCAGTCAAAACTAGAGATGTATCAAAATATTTTTGATTATTGATTGAACTAATCAAATTTCTCATTATTCCAAAGTCAGCACGTGACGAAGAAATAAAACAAATTTTTTTTTTCATTAATTTTAAATGAATTGATTTTTTTTATAATTCTTTTTTGATTTTTTATTCAAAATCTTTTGCCATCTTTCAGCTGGGATACCTAGCATCGGTCTTTTGCACCCTATATTATTAGATGTAAACTTTTCACCTACTTGAATGTCCTTTATCGCAACAATAGATCTTCTTACAATTCTAAAATTTTGTTTTTCACTTTTCGTTTTTCCAATTAAATATCCTTTTGCTTTTTCTATATTTCTAATACATTTTACCATATTTCTAAAATCTTTAGGATTTAAACTCGATTTGTGATCTGGCCCTTTCAAATTATTATTTAACGTTAAATGTTTTTCAATAATTTCAGCTCCATAAGCAACAGCTGCAATTGATCCTTCAATGCCAATTGAATGATCTGAATATCCTACTTTAAGTTTTAATTTTTTTTTTAAAATTTTAATACCTCCCAAATTTAAATCTTCGAATGGAGAGGGATATGCAGTATTGCAGTGCAAAACTGAAATATTTTTTCTTTTTGTCCCCTTTTTTATAAGGATTTTTATTGCAAATAATATTTCTTTTAAATTAGACATCCCAGTTGATAAGATTATTTTTTTACTGGTTTTTCCTATTTTTTCTAATAGCGGAACGTTAGTTATTTCACCTGACGGAATTTTAATAGTATCAACTTTTAGTTTAATTAATTTTTTCAAACTCTTTTCATCAAATGGTGAGCAAAGAAATTTAATTTTCTTTTTAATGCAATAATTTTTTATTCTTGAAAAATAATTAATGTTGATAAGTAGTCTTTTAACCATCTCAAGCTGTGTTTCTTTATCTTTATAATTTCTTTTTTGATAGTTTGCTTTGGTAGCGCTTGGCGTCATTACTTCTTCTGGAACTGCCATTTGAAACTTAACAATATCTGCGCCTGTATACTTTGCTGCATCAATAAGTTTGAAGGCACTTTTAATAGAACCGTTATGATTTATTCCGGCTTCAGCGATTATTATAGTTCTCATTTAATTTATAAAATGAAAGAATTGTCTTTAAATTTTTTTCTATTTTCTTTTTTGTAATACCAATTGATTGTTTTTCTTAGCGCTTCTCTAAATAACTTGTCATTATTAAATTTTGGTTTCCAATTAAGAAATTTTTTTGCTTTTAAATTAGAAGCTTTCAGCCTTAGAACCTCACTCTTTTTAGGTCTAAATCTTTTTTTATCTTTTGCAAGTTTCAAATTTAAACCCATTATTTTATAAATTGTTCTTGCAAGTTTACCTATCGTAATTTCTCGCCCTGTTCCGATATTAATAACCTGCCCGACATCTTTTTTACTTTTTAGTGACTTCTCAAATGCATTTGTCACATCCTCAATAAAATTAAAATCTCTACTTGTGCTTGTTAAACCCAAATTTAATTTTTTCTTGCCATTTATAGCTTGATTAATAATAGTTGGTATAACTGCTCTTAAAGATTGACGTGGTCCAAAAGTATTGAAAGGTCTTAAAATGGTAACAGGTAATCCGAACGATAAATGGTATGAAATCGCAAGTTGATCAGCTGCAATTTTTGAAGCTGAGTAAGGAGATTGAGCTAAAAGTCTATGATCCTCTTTCATTGGCATTTTCACGCCAGTGCCATAGACCTCACTCGTAGAGGTGCATATCAACTTTTTAATTCTGTTTTCTCTACAAGATTCCAAAATATTTAAAGTTCCTTTTGTGTTAGTTTCTAAAAATGAATTTGCTGATTTGTAAGAAAAAGGAATAGCTATAAGTGCAGCTAGATGAATAACTACATCACAACCTTTAATTTCATTTTTTAAAAAATTTTGATCTCTTATATCTCCAGCAACAAGATCGGCTTTTTTTAAAAGTTTATTGTCAATTTCCTCAAGCCATCCTTTATTATTGAAAGAGTTATATTGGTATAAACATCTCAATTTATAATTCTTTTTTAAGAGATGCTCTGTTAGATGTGAGCCTATAAAACCTTCAGAACCTGTTACAAAAATTTTCATAGTTGACTAATTTTTTTTAATAATTTTTAATCCTTCAATTAAGTAAATTTCATCACAAAATTCTGCAACCTCTTTCTTGTGAGTAATAGTTATGATTGTATATGTTTTTTTTAGTTTATCAATTTCTTGCATTATATTTCTTTCTGTTTCCTCGTCTAAAGCATTTGTTGCTTCATCTAAAATTAAAATCTCTGGTTTGAAATACAATGCTCTTGCTATACCAATTCTTTGTATTTGTCCGCCAGATAATTTTGAACCCTTTTCACCAACCATTGAGAATGCTTTGTTTTGTAAGTTATCTATAAAAATTTTGAGTTGAGCTAATTCTATTACTCTGTTCAATTGTTTGAGGTCAATTTTATCTTTGTCTACACCGAATGCAATATTTTCAGCAATTGTTGTATCATTTAAGTAAATGTCTTGTGGGATATACCCAATTTTTTTCTTCCATGAAGGCAAAACATTTTCTAGATTCATCTTATTTATTAAGATTTGTCCTTTTTTAGGTTTTTGAAATCCCATTATTACATCCATAAAGGTTGATTTCCCAGACCCAGTTTTTCCCATAATACAAATATTTTTATTTTTTTGTATTTCCAAATTTACGTTTTCAAATATAAGTTTTTTAGATGAATAATTAAAAAATAGATCTTTAACTTCCAAGATTTCGAAATTTTTAATTTTATTACCATCATCATGATTAGATTGAAAATTAGATATTTCATTTTTATCTAAGCTTGAAGATATTTTGCTTTGATTTACAATATAATTAAATTGATAAGATGTGGATCTTAAATAACTTAAGCATTCTGAAATTGAATTAAATAAAGGTACAACTCTAATAAAACTCAAAACATAAAAAGTTAAAATTGGTAAGTTTTCAGCAATTGTCTTATTTTGATATTCAGTCAAAAATATTAAAATAAATATTAAAGCAAAAACTGCAATAATTTCAAAAATATACCTTGGAACTTTTGGAATAAAACCAGAAATAAGAGTTAATTTTTTTTCTGTTTCATTAAATTTATCAAATTTATCGTAAAAAAATTCTTGGTTTTGTCTAAGATTAATTAATTTTATAGAGTTAAATATTTGACTTAAATTTTTAAAATGTAAACCTCTTATATCTGTTAAACCTTTTGAATTCTTTAAAAGAACATTTTTTATTATAAAGTAATAAAAAATAATGAAAATTGAAAAAAATACAACAATTATGATTGTGGGAATTGGATTGATTATAATTAAAACAATCAAAATAGAAAAACTAAGTAAAAGATCTTTTATAAACTTAATGAAAAAATTTATGTACGAGACAGCTACTCTGGACTCAAAAATTATGTTTCTATTTAATAAAGACGAATTATTTTCTTTGAAAAAATTAATATCTAAATTTAGATATTTTTTCAATAAATCAGATGAAATTTTACGTTTTAATTCTGCATAATATAATTCGTTAAAAAAAATATAAAGTAATGAATATAAATTTTTAATTAAAAATATTGAAAAAAGTATTATACCTAAAAAAACAGCTTCATTGCTTATGTCAAAAGAATTTATATTCAAAAAACTCTCTAGTAGCGGAAATTTTGCCAATAAATTATTTGGATCAATATAAAAACCTAAGAATAAAGGAATTGAACCTAGACTTACTAGCTCTAAGAAAATTAAAATCAAAGATCCTAGGAGTAATAAAAATCCTCCAAAAAAGGATTTCCTGCCTAATAAATAAAAAATATTTTTAATCATCTAATTATTGAGCCAATGCAAATTCTTTTCAAAATAAAATTTTCCTATTCTGGTTTTAAAATTATTTTGATTATCATCAGAAATATTTTCTGCTAATAAGTTTTGCCAGAATTTTTTTTGAGAGTTATAATTTTCATATTTATTTGAATTATTCATTTTTTCATGCATTTCGATTACTGTTTCTGTAATCTCCTCACTGCTATTTTCTTCAAGAACTAACTTTTTCGCATCCAAAGTTTTTTTTGACATTATATTTGTCAAATTATTCTTTTTAATTTCGCTAAAAGATAAGATTTTATTAGTCTTTGTAGATTTAATTCTCTTGAATATCGCAAGATCTGAATTAAAAAAAAAGAAAGGAGGTTTATATTCAGCTAAGTTTGTATAAACAATTGGTTTTCCAAAACAAATACTTGCCATATCCAATCCAGTTCCACTCGTTATACAGAAATGGCAATGAGCCATTAACCAAATATCTAACATATCATTTCTTCCGTTAATAAATGGATAATCGATAAATTTTTCTGAGTTAATATCTAATTTATTTTCTACAATTGAACCCATCCTAAACACCCAGTATCCTTTTTCTATCAGTTTGATAATTGTTTGTTTATAATTGTTTACATCAACATTTCTAAAAGAGTGATAATCATAATCTATACCATCGCTAAGTTTTGTTTTGTACTTTGAGTCTCTTAGTATTATGCAAATAAATTTGGAGTCCTTATTCAATCCTACTTTTTTTAAAAATTCATATGCGTTTTCATCTTCATCATTTTTAAATTTAAAATAAGGGAAATGATTTCCATATCTTCTTTGTTTATCTTTAAAGATTGAATAATGGTCTCTTAATTCAGGAGTTGTAGGAAATTGTATGCTTTTTAATCTAAAAATATTACTTAAATTATAAAAATATTTATATAAATACGAAATATTAAATTCTCTTTTTGCAAATTTAAACAATTGGGTATTAATAAATTTTTTTTTATAACAGAATAAATCTAAACTTTTAGACTTTTCTAAATTCTTAAATAATTTTATTAAACTCATATCTAACATCGAATTACCAAATGGTTGAGACCTGATAATTCCAAATCTTATTTTGTAGAAATTATTTGAAATTAAAATAAAAAATATTACCGGTATGCAAATTATATAAATAGGCATTTCAATAATTAAAATTATAAATTTAAGTATTACCTTAAAAAGAACAAAAATTTTTTTTATAATAATTTTAGGATTTTGAGCTAACTCTAATATTTTTTTTTTAAATAACTTTAAAATCATATTGTTTATCAAAAAATAAATTTTATTGTTTATTTTCTTTAAAATTTAATTAGAAAGGCCAATAATATAATGTGATAGATCGTCAAAACCTGTGTGAAGAACTTCATCATTCATTGAAAACATGTAAACGTTTTTAAAAAATTTTTTTAAAAATTTTCTTAACTCTGCTTTTGTTTTACAGTTTACATGCTCTTTTTTTGCAAGTTTTGATGCATATTTTTGACTTTGTAGAGATGGCATGCCAATGATTAAAGAACCATTTGGTTTAAGTGAATTTTTCAAATTTAATATAAATTTCTTTTCGTCTTTTTTTTTAATATGTTCAAGTACGTCTAATGCAAAAATACCGTCAAATTTCTCTTTTAGTGAATTTTTTACAAAGTCATGCACTATAAAATCAATATTTCTAAATTTATAGTTGGCATCAAATAATTTTTTTTTTTTAGTTTGAATATCGGAAAGCTTTAAATATTTAAAAGAATCTTTTAAACTTAAAGACTTAAATCCATCTCCAGACCCTACTTCCATTACAGAATTAAATCCTTCGAACATTTTTCCAACGAACTTGTATCTGCTTAATGTAATGCCTAACCTTTTTGGATCGTTTATAAAATCTTGTGATGTAATATTTCCTAAATTTATTAATTTCTTTTTCATTTTAATTTTATTTTTTTCATTGTTTCAATATTAAAGTATTTTTTATCATTTAATGAATTAGGAAGTAATCCATTCTTAAAGGCATTCTTTAAATCAATTATCGCATCATCGATGTTTTTCGATGGTGTAAAACCTAGTTCATCTTTAATTTTTTTCGAAGAAATATGATATGATCGAATATCATTTGTTGGAACTAAATTTAGTTCCACATTTTTACCAATTATTGCTTTAACTTTATTTGCTATTTCTACTACTGGAAAATTATCAAAACCAATATTATAAATTTTTTTATTTATTAATTTCTTGTCAGATGTAATCATTAATTCATATGATCTAATCATGTCATCTATATGAATATTGGGTCTTAATTGATCTCCTCCATATACAGTAATCTTATTTTTATTGTAAGCTAAATTTGTCAAAATATTTACTACTACGTCAAGTCTCTGTCTGATTGAGTAACCACAAACTGTTGCTGGTCTTATCACTGTAGTGCAAAAGTTACCCGTTGAGTAATTAAATAATATTTTTTCACAAAGCGCTTTATATTTAGAATAATCTGTTAGAGGTTTTAAATCTAAATCTTCAGTAACATTCTTTTCTTTACTAATTCCATAAACCGAAGAGGAAGACGCGTAAATAAATTTTTCAATATTTAACTCTCTTGAAATTTTTACAAGTGGTTCAAAACTATCTAAATTTATAGATTTACCTAATGATGGATTTAATTCAAAACTTGGATCATTAGAAATACACGCCAAGTGTATAACAATCTTTTGATTGGGTAAAATTTTCTTTAATAAGCTTTGATCTCTAATATCTCCCTTAATAACATTTATCTTTTCATCATTTTCGAATAATTTTGGTTCATACATCATTAAATCGAGTACAGTTATATTAAAATTTTTATTAGCTAAGTATTTAGCTAACATAGAGCCAACATATCCGCCGCCACCTGTTATAAGTATATTCATTTTAATTATTTCAACAAATGTTCTAAATTTTTTAATAATGTTACTTTTTTAAATGATGATTTATTCGCAAAATGTTCAACGGAGTCTGCTGCGGCTAGTGAGCCAATCAAAAGTGTCAAATCTTTATCGATTTTATTTTTTACAGATAAAGAAACCAAAGACAACATAGAGTCTCCAGAGCCAACTTTATCAACTATTTTGTTAGCAAAAGCAGAACAAAAGTACATTTTTTTCAATTTATTATCAAACATTATTGCACCTTGCGAACCACGAGTAACAATTATTTTTTTATATTTTTGTTCTAAAGAAATTTTTTTCAAAAGCAGTTTGATATCACTATTTCTATTTCTTAATTGATGCCTTAATTCTCTTTCATTTATAATTACGCAATCAATATTTTTATAATCATTTAAGCTGTGAAAGCTAACATTGCTGGCATTTATTTGAGCATTTAGAGCAACTGTTTGTTTCGAAGAATTAAGTTTTTTAATCAAACTTTTAGGAATAAAACCGTGGCCATAGTCTGATACAACAATTAAATTTGATTTTTTATTTAATTTAATAAATTTTTTAAAAAGTTCTTTTTCTTGAGTTGTGTCTAAAGGTTCATCGTTAATTTTATAAACTCCAAGTAATTTATTTTTACTTACTAAATCAATATAACGTTTTTTAATAATTGTTGGGGAGTTCTTTTTTTTTAAAAAATGAATTTCTACGTTAGTCGGAAGATTCTTTTTTATAAACTTTAAATATTCAGAATTTTCTCCTAGAAAAGTAAGTAAATAAACTTTTTTTGCAAAATTTGAAATATTTATTGCAGTTGCAGCCGCTCCTCCAATATATAATTCTGAAGAAAGATCTCTTAAAACTAAATTTGGTTCTTTACCTGACTTTCCTAAAGCTTCTGTAAAATTATACTCATCAATTATCGTTTCCCCAATAACTAAAGCTGTGTCATTTCTAAACTTATTTATTTTTTCTTTAATTTGAAAAAAGGAAAAATTTTTTTTGATTTTATTAATTGTGTTAGCTTGTTGATTAGAAATATTATCAAAATATTTGTTGAGTAGTTTACTTGAACTAGAGATAGTGCCTGAAGTAAAAATAATTTTTCCTTTATTTTTTTTTAAAATATTAATTTCATTTTTTATTTCACCTGTTAAATCATTATTTTGATCTTTATACTCTAATCCTTTACAATAAAAATTGGGTTTTAAAGTTTTTATATTATTTATTGCAGTATTAGAGTTACTTAAACAAACATAGTCAATTGAAGTGATTGCCGACAAAGCTTTAATTCTAATATTTTGACTAAACGCCGGTCTGTTTGGCCCTTTATTTACAAACTTGTCTGCAGTTATAGAAACAATTAAAATATCACCGTATTTCTTGGCCTGTTCAAAATGTTCAATATGGCCAATATGGATCACATCAAAAACACCATGACACAAAACAATTTTTTTATTTTTGTGTTTAATTTTAAGTAAATTACTTAATGCTTTAAGATCAAAAAATTTTTTCATCTTTTTAAAATTTTAAACCAATCTTTTGTCACTTTTTGTATCTTCTTTGGCGTCCATAAGGGGGCATTTTTCCATTTATTTAAATCTCTTAAAAGTCTGTTAATTCCATCAGAAAGAGAAATTTTTGGCCTCCAATTAAGTTCTCTTTTGATTTTTCTAATATCAGCCAACGATCTATCTGGTTCTCCAGGTCTTTTTTTTATATTCACAGAATTACTACTAATAAATTTTGAAATATAATTTACTGAAGTCTCCTTGCCACTTCCAACATTATAAATTTTTTCTTTATGTTTACTTTTTGCAGCTTTTATCAAAGCATCTGTTAAATCATCTACGTGAATAAAATCTCTTGTTTGCTTTCCATTTCCAACAATAGTTAGGGGAACATTATGATATTTTTGAGCTAAAAATACTCCAAATACAGCTCCGTAAGCACCAGTAGTTCTAGATCTCTGTCCGTAAACATTAAAAAATCTCATAGAAATATTTGGCATTCTGTAAATTTTTGCCCAACTCATAACTAGTTCTTCTCCTAAATATTTTGATAACGCATAAGGATATCTTGGGTCAATTCTGGAATTTTCGTTAGTAGGAAATTTTTTCGGTATGCCGTAACAACTAGCAGAGGCAGCATAAATAAATTTTTTTAATTTGCTATTTCTAAAAAGCTCTAAGATATTTTGAGTTCCTGTTATATTTGTATTAAGATAATCAACTGGGTTTTGTATACTTGGAACAATATCTGCTAATCCTGCAAGATGGAAAACCCAATCAATGTTTTTAGATAAATTAGCTTTTTTTAAATTTTGTAAATTTCTTACATCAATTTTTTTAAATCTAATTTTTTTAATTGATGAACTTAAATTTCCTTTACTACCTGTAGCGAAGTTATCTATACCAACAACTTTATGTTTCTGAGCAACTAATTTATCTACTAAGTTGCTTCCAATAAATCCTGCGGCTCCTGTTACTAGACACCTCATTAATCGATCTCACCACCACTTAAATCTATAATTGAACCAGATGTATATGTTGAAAATTTAGAGGCTAATGCCAAAATATATGGATTAATTTCGTGATATTTTGCAAATCTTTTTAAAGAAAAATTTTTGGTCAAATATTTTTGAACTTTAATTGGATTTTTTTTTATTTCTTTATGCCAAAACTTTCCCTCTGAAAGAATAGGCCCTGGCATTATTCCACTGAAAATAATATTTTTACTTCCATAAATCTTAGACATGTTTTTAATATATGAATTGAGAAAAGCTTTCGATGATGAGTAGGCTATTTTATTGTGTGATGGTTTTGCCAATTTCCCAGCATAAGAAGAGATATGGATGAATCTTGCAAATTTTGATTTATGCAAATATTGTAATGCAGCCATGTTGCTTTCAATAGCTATACCACAATTAAATCTCCATACATTATTCCAGTCTTTATATTTTTTTGGAGGATTGTTCACTCCTAGTCCTCCTCCCACACAATTTATTATTATTTCATGATAACCATATAAATTAAAAATTTTTTTTATAGCCTTTGTTGGATTTCCTTCAGGCATAAGATTTATTGAAAAATAATTATTCCCAGGTTTGATCTTATTTAAATTAAAAATAATTTTTTTTAACAGTTTTTTGTTTCTTGCAATTAAAGTTACATTGCAACCTTGATGTAAAAACTCGTAAGAAATTTTTTCTCCTATCCCTTTACTACCACCAATGATTAGAACTTTTTTATTTTGTAAACCTAAATTCATTTTTTTTTATAATATTATAAACTTCTTTTTTTATTCTTTCAAAATTAGGGGATAAATTGTCTGTAGCACGAGAGAAGCCTGCTGAGCGATCTTCAAGACCCATAACTTCAACTTTTTTACCTGACTTATAACTTAGTTCATAAGCTAATGATTTTGCTGTTCCGTTTACATAATCATCGTCTAACAATAAACCTCCATATTTAGACTGTTTTAAAGTCTCGATCCATTTTTTTTTTATGAAAAAGGGTTTTATCCAAACAATATTTGCAACAGAAATATTAATATTTTTTTTTATAAAATAATCTCTAACATTTGTTGCTTGAAATCTCGTGATTGATATTGCAAAAATAATTAAATCTGTTTTTTTATTAATTTTATCGCTTAGTTCTTTTCTATTATCGTAACTTTTTGAGTGTTCAGACAAATAGACAACTTCTTTATTTTTTAAAAAATATTTATATGACATTTTATACTCTTTTGGTGTCATCGGGCTTATTATTTTAATTCCTGGCATTCTAAAATAAATTGAATGATGAGAAGAACCGGTTACTGGACCAATAGATCCTTCCATTCCGATACTTCTTATTAATATAGGACATGGCTTCTTCCAAATTTCTTTTGATTTGCAAGCATAATTAATTATGATTGGTGCATTAAACCAATTTAAACCTTGAAATCTGATTATATAAATTGGTTTTTCGATTAAACCCGCTCCGACAACTATACCACCATTAGCAACATCTGCCATGCTCAAATCAACTAAACCATCTTTTTCTTTCAAACTAGGTACAGTTCCTTCAATCCAGTCAACAGCATTTAAGCATTGACCATAAACTTTGCCAATTTTTTTTTTTAAATGCGAACTTATTGTGCTTTTGATTGTTTCCCTAAGCGTTTTAACCATATTTTTTCAATTTTTGTTCTAAATAAATAATCTATTTTTTCTGCGGCATTTCCAATTTTTTTTTTTTCAAAAATATATCTATCTTTCGTATTTGAATTTAACTTATCTCCGCCTCTATGTTCATTGATTCTATTTGTAAAAATATTTAATAGTAGGGGTTTTTTAAAGAAAAATTTTGATTTTGATTTTATTTCTTTTGGACAATCGTTGATATTGTATGATTTTATTTTAAAAGACTTAGCAACATCTTTAATTTCCCAATTTCTTCTCACAGATTTTTCAGTAGAAATAGAAAAATTATTATCCTCTATTATAAAAATTATTGGTAAATTTTTTTTTGATGCCCATCCCATCGCACCTAAAACATAATCTTCCTCTACAGCAGCATCACCTAAAAAAATTATAGTTGGCTTCTTTGAAGCATAACATGCGCCTACACCAATAGGTCCGTTGGAACCCATAAGGCCATCGTGACCATACATATTTATTGATTTATTACCAATTGACGCGGAACCTGAAAAACCCTGATTAATACCTGAAGCACGTCCTAAAAGTTCATCAACTAATGATTCAATTTTCCCATTGAATGCTAAATATATTGAATGACATCTATGTTGACCAAATAATAAAGGTTTAATTTTTTTGGTTGAACACAATGTTGATAGTGAAGCTGCTATAAACTCCTGGCCTGTCGAAACATAAGTTGGAATATAAATATCTCCGGATTTTATGAATTTTGATGTGAAATATTCAAAATTCCTACAAAGTGAAGCTTTCTTAAAAACTTCTAATCTATAATTCATAAATTAATTTTTTGTAACTTTGAGTAAAGTAAGATTTTTTTCTATCTTATAAAAATTAGAAAACTTTTTTAAAATAGATGCTGTAACTGTATCACCGTATTTAAGTAATTTTTTTTTTTTATCATCAATAATATTCCCTCCTAAAACGGCAAATATTGTTTTGCTTCTTTCTTTAAGAATTTTGTTAAAATTCTTATGAGTTTGTATCGTATAAGAAACTTTATTATGTTGAAGGTTTTGATTTTGAAATTTCTTGATATCTAAAAATTTTAATAATTTATTTTTATTCATCTTTATAAATATTGTTTCATAATTCTTATTCCGTCTTCCATATTTATCATCAAATCTTACTAGATCATTTTTGTCAGCAGGAGTCTCAAATTCTAAAGCATGCATTGGAATTTTAGATACACATTTAATAGAATGGAATAACCTTGGATGAATGGTTATCTTAGAAATAGGGTTAAATATTCTTGAAGTTTTATTAACTAAACCTAAATTTAATTTAGCTTTTCCTTGTACTACAATAAAACCTGTTTTTTTGTTTG
>Ga0233438_10001383_pt1 | contig 26646 bp, 27 predicted proteins | sample SI_123_September_FD_182720 | JGI IMG/M metagenome (GOLD analysis project Ga0233438, IMG submission 182720) | Seawater microbial communities from Saanich Inlet, British Columbia, Canada - SI_123_September2016_10_MG | ecosystem: Environmental > Aquatic > Marine > Inlet | place: Canada: British...
ATTAATCTCTTCAATGGCTAATGTCTCATTAAAAAATATCTCTTTAGTTTTTTGTTCATCTTTAGTTTGACCCCCTTTTAAAACACAATCTTTAAAAGCAAAATCAAGCACTACATCATTGATACTGCTTATATCTCTGTTTTTGATATTTAGACCTATTTTATTAGAAAATTTTGTATAACTATCAAGTAAAAAGTTCTTATCTTCTATAAAATCTATAAATTTATGAAAATCAAATATAGTACAATCTAAAACCTCTTTAAAAAAATGTATTTTTATATCTGGATATTGTAATAAGGCCTTTAACAAATCTTCATCAAAACTAAAAGCATAATCTTTTAATTTTGATTTTAAGATATCACCATTTTTATTACAAAATTTATCATATTTTTTAAGTATAGTATATAGTTTAGTTTCAAAATCCATTCAAATATTCCTTAAAATATAGAATATATACTATTTACAAAATATAAAAGTATATAAAAAAATATTCTATCTAAACAATAGTAAAAATTAATTTTTATTACTTATATATTTAAATTCTTATTAGATATAATCTAAAACTAAATAGTTTAAAAAAGTGAGTTTATATGTCAACTAATCCATCATTTACCCATTTGCATTTACATACAGAATATTCACTTCTTGATGGTGCTAATAAAATAAAACTATTAGCAAAAAAAATCAAAGAATTAGGTATGACTAGTGTAGCTATGACAGATCATGGTAATTTGTTTGGTGCTATTGAGTTTTATAATACTATGAGAGCAAATGGTATAAAACCTATTATTGGAATGGAAGCTTATATACATAATAGTGATATATTAGATGATAGATCAATAAAACAGAGATTTCATCTATGTTTATATGCAAAAAATGAAATAGGATATAAAAATCTTATGTATTTAAGTTCACAAGCTTATATGAATGGATTTTATTACTATCCTAGAATTAATAAAAAATTATTAAGAGAGTATAGTGAGGGTTTAGTATGTAGTTCTGCTTGTCTTCAAGGTGAAGTTAGTTGGCATCTTAATACCAATAGTGAACGAAATGTAAAGTTTGGAGCAAAAGGGTATGAGAAAGCTAAAGAAGTAGCACTTGAATATCAAGATATTTTTGGTGATGATTTTTATTTAGAGATTATGAGACATGGGATAAATGACCAACAATTAATAGATGATTTACTCATAAAAATATCTAAAGAGACAGGAGTTAAACTACTAGCTACAAATGATACACACTATTTAGAACAAAAAGATGCTCAAGCACATGAAGCTTTTATGTGTATTGCTATGAATAAACTTTTTGATGATCCAAAAAGATTAAGACATAGTGTACATGAATTTTATGTCAAAAGTCCCCAACAAATGAAACTACTATATGCAGATATTCCTGAAGCTATACAACACACTCAAGAAATAGTCAATAAATGTAATTTAGAGATAAAATTAGGAGATCCAACACCACCAAACTTTAAATTTACTCTACAAAAATCTAAAGAAAATAGTATTCAATTACCACAAGAAGATATTGAATATTCATTAGAAAATGATAAAATACTATTTATATATGAGTGTAAAAAAGGTTTAGAAAAAAGATTAAAAAATATTGATATATCAAAACATAATGAATATAAAAAAAGATTAGATATAGAAATAGAAATTATTAATAATATGAAATTTCCAGGTTATATGTTAATAGTATGGGATTTTGTAAAAGTTGCTAAAGAGCTTAATATTCCTGTAGGTCCAGGAAGAGGTTCTGCAGCTGGTAGTTTAGTAGCATATGCATTAGAAATTACAAATATAGACCCAATTGTTTATGGATTGATTTTTGAAAGATTTTTAAATCCAGAACGTATATCTATGCCTGATATTGATATGGATTTTTGTCAAACTAGACGTGGTGAAATAATAGATTATGTAGTAGAAAAATATGGTAGACAAAATGTAGCTCAAATAATAACTTTTGGTAAACTTTTAGCAAAAGGTGTTATAAGAGATGTAGCAAGAGTACTTGATATGCCATATTCACAAGCAGATTCTATGGCAAAACTAATACCTGATGAATTAGGTATTAATTTAAAAAAAGCATATGAAAAAGAACCAAAGATAAAAGAGTTATGTGATAGTAATCCTCAAGCATTAAGAGTATGGGAATTATCTTGTGCACTAGAAGGATTAAATAGAAATGCAGGAACACATGCAGCTGGTGTTGTTATATCAAATGAACCATTATGGCATAAAACTCCACTATTTAAACCATCTGGACTAGATACATTAGCTACTCAATATAATGGTAAATATGTTGAAGATGTAGATTTAATAAAATTTGATTTTTTAGGCTTAAAAACTCTTACAGTAATAAATGAAGCTATTAAGTTAATTCAAACTAGATATGATAAAAAAATAGATTTTGATAAAATTGATGTAAATGATAAAGGGGTATATGATCTAATACAAACAGGACATACTATAGGACTATTTCAAATAGAATCTGATGGTATGCAAGATTTATGTAAAAGATTAAAACCATCTACTTTTGAAGATATTATAGCTATATTAGCTTTATATAGACCAGGACCTATGGAGTCTGGTATGGTTGATGATTTTATAAATAGAAAACATGGACTTAGTAAAATAGACTATTTTTATGATGAATTTGAAAAACCTCTAAAACCAATACTAGAAACAACATATGGAGTAATAGTATATCAAGAACAAGTTATGCAAATAGTTCAAACTATTGGTGGGTTTTCATTAGGAAAATCTGATCTAGTAAGAAGAGCTATGGGTAAGAAAATAGTCGAAGAAATGGACAAGCTTAAAGATGAATTTGCTAATGGTGGTATTAAAAATGGTTACCAAAAAGAGCATTGTGAAGAGCTTTTTGATTTGATTGTAAAATTTGCTGGTTATGGATTTAATAAATCACATAGTGCCGCTTATGCTCTGATTACATTTTATACTTCATATTTAAAAAACTATTATCCATCTGAATTTATGGCTGCACTTTTAACACTAGAAAAAGATAATACTAATAAAGTAGTAAAATATGTAGATGAAGTAAAACGCTTAGATATAAAACTTTTTTCACCAGATATTAATAAATCTCAATTAGAATTTTGTGCAAGACAAATAGATAATAATGAAGTAGTAATGTTTGGTATGGGTGCATTAAAAGGTGCTGGAGATGTTGCTATTAATTCTATATTAAAAAGTAGAAATCAAGATGGAGATTTTAAAGATTTAAGTGATTTTATATCTAGAATTGATGGTTCTAAAGTAAATAAAAGAGTAATAGAGACTCTTGCTAAGTCTGGTGCTTTTGATAGTTTTGGATATAGTAGAAAATCTATTTTAGAACAAATAGAAGATATCTCACAATATGTAAATAATGCTATGAAAGCTAAAAAGATGTCTACAGGTTCACTATTTGGTAATAGTCCTGATTTGATGAAAATAGATGTATCACTTGAGAATTTACCTGAATATAATAAAAAAGATATTTTAGAATTAGAGCAAGAATCATTAGGCTTTTATGTATCAGGGCATCCTTTAGATGAATATAAAGAACAATTAAAAGATATAAACTATACTCTAAGTTCACAAATAGAAGATATACAAGATGGGAGTGAAGTACTTTTTGTAGGTAAAGTTACAAATATAAATGAAAGAGTATCAAAAAAAGGAAATAAATTTGCTATTGCTTCTATATTAGATTTACATGGTAGTATTGAACTTATGATGTTTGAAGATAAATTAAAAGAATTAAAAGAGGATTTTAATTTAGATGTACCTATTGCATTTAAAGTAAAAATCACAAAAGATGATAAATTTACTAGAATGAATTTAAGGAAAATAGAAAATCTAAAAGAGGCAAAAAGAGAGAAATTAAAAAGTAGTATTATAGAAAAACAAAAAGAGCTTACAATAGCTATTGACTTTACACAAGATGATAAAGTTATTTATGATGTTTTTGATGTAATAGCAAATAATCAAGGTAAAAATGAGTTAAATATTATAATAAAACATAAAAAAGCAAATATAAAAATACATAGTGGATTTAAAGTAAAAGATGATATTACAAATTTAGTAAAAAATATAAATGGAGTATATACTATATGAAACATATTTTAATAACAAATGATGATGGATATGACCAAGCTGGATTAATAGCTTTGAGAGATGCTTTAATAGATATTGCAAAAGTTACTGTAGTGGCTCCAGCTAGTGAAAAATCAGCTTGTGGTCACTCTTTAACATTAACTAAACCATTAAGAATAATAGAAGTACAAAAAGATTTTTATAAAATGGATGATGGAACACCAACTGATTGTATATTTGTATCTCTTGATACTTTATTTAAAGATAAAAAACCTGATTTAATAATTAGTGGTATTAATATGGGTTCTAATATGGGTGAGGATATAACTTATAGTGGTACAGCTAGTGCTGCTATGGAAGGTGTATTACAAGGTATACCATCTATTGCTATATCACAAGTATATAATAAACAAAAAGGAATAAGTCCTAATTGGAACTTTGCTTTAGCTAAAAAGAGTATAAAAGATATTGTATTAAAAATATTTAATAATAAGTTTCCATTACCAAATAGAAAATTCTTAAATATAAATATACCTTATATAAATATAAATGAATCCAAAGGTACAAAAATAACAAATGCAGGATATCGAAAATATAATAATGAAACACATAAACATATAGATCCAAGAGGAAAAGAGTACTATTGGATAGGTATACACCCTCTAATTTGGAAAAAAATAGATAATGATTATATATGTGATTTTGAAGCTATACAATCAAATTGTATATCAATAAGCCCTATAAAAGTAGATATGACTAGCTATGATGATATATCTATATTAAATGAATGGATAAAAGAGTAAAATATGTTTGATTTAAGAGAGGCTTTGTTAAAAAATATCAATAAATTAATAGGTACTTTAAAAAGTAATGAAGATTTAACTAATATAATCAAAAAGAAATTGACAAAAAAAGAGTTAAAAGTATTTACACAAATACAAACTGGTACTAAATTAGATACAATATCAAAAAATATTAATACTGATGAAAAAAGAGTTAAAGAAATCTATAAAGGATGTATAAAAAAAATTAATCAAGAAAAAATAAAAAAAGAGCTAATAATAACTTCATAGAAAATATTATATTTTATAAAACCATTTTAATTGTAGGGTGATTATATAATATTTCATATAGCAACTTCCTATCATCTTCATTATGAACTAAAATATCTAAATTAAAACTCTGAAAATTACTTTTTTTACTAAAATTTGAAGATGTTAATTTATAATCTCTATTTTCTAATATATCATTAAGTGCTAATTTAAGATCTAATTCACTCTTAACTATTAATTTATATATCCAATTACATGGATAATTTAATACAAGTTTTTCTTTACTCAAATCTTTCATAATATACTATTCCAAATCATCTATTTTAAGCGATTATATCTATTTTATGTTAAATGTTGATTAATATTAAGTATATTTTAAATATAATTTTAATCTTTATATTATATAAGAAAGAGGGTGATTATAAAATGCCAGGTGTTAGAGTAAAAGAAAATGAATCTTTTGATGATGCATATAGAAGATTTAAAAAACAGTGTGATAGGAATCTAATAGTTACAGAAACTAGAGCTAGAAGATTTTTTGAACCTATGACTGAAGTTAGAAAAAAACAGAAAATTAATGCTAAGAAAAAAATGATGAAAAAACTTTATATGCTAAGAAAATATGAAGCTAGACTATAAGAAATGTTATAAATCATAAATTAAAAATATTAAGACTTAAAACTATATAAGTCTTAGTATTAATATAAAATCTAAAAATAAAATAACAATATATTTAGTTACCTCTAATATTATATAAATTTTGATAATCTCTTAATCTATCTATATAGGGCTTATGTAAATTTACAAAATCTTTATTCATACTATTTAATACCTCTTTTGACTCTTCATAAGTCTCATATACTCCATAAAGGACTTTTGTATTATCTAACTTTTTACCATATCTAAAAAAATATCCATAATCTAACAAATTATATTTTCTTAAAAAATATTTTGATGCTTGTAATGTATTTTCAAATGTAAGGTTTATTGTAAAAAATGTAGGTGGTGAATTTAAAAAATATTGGAATTTTCTATAATTTGACCATATTTTATTAATACCGTATTTTTGTATAAATACATTATCTTTATTTGTAAATTCTTTAGATTTTACAGAAATACTATTTAATCTTTTTTCTAATTTAATAATTTTATTTTCAAGTATATCTATAGTTCTTTCTAATTTATTCGTAATATCTTTCTTTTCATTCAAACTTAAATCTACTATTTCAATATCATTTTCTAATTGGATATTATCTTTTAAGGATTTTTTATATAAATACTCTATTTTATCATTTAAAATAGTAATATCTTTATTTGTAAGCTCTGATTTAGTTTTTAAAGTATCTACATCCTTAAGTAGTGAAGTAAAACCTATTTTAAATAAAAAAAGCTCTAGTGTAGATGGATTTGTAATATTTGTTTTAGAATTACAAATAGAAAAAGTTAATAAAAAAATAGTAAATATTCTTAGCATTAAAACATTCCTTTTAAATTCAATCCTGTAAAAAACTCTATTGTTTCATTATCTTGTTCTAACATAAATGCATATGCTTTATTATTTTGTTTATAAGATTTTACTTCAAATGCTTTTATTTTACTCATTAGTATATCAATATAAGCCTTTTTAAAAAACTTGTCATCTAGCTTATTTTTGTTAAAAAGTTTTAAACTCTCTATTCTAATTAAATTCTCTTCTTTAGAGATAAAATATGTAACATATAAATAGAATGGATTATGATATATATTTGTAGTTTTTAAAGATAAAATAGTATTAGAATTTTTATCTAACGATAAAGTAATATTCTCAGATTTTATAATATCTTCTAACAATATCTTTTTAACACTATTTAAACTAATTACTTTATCTATTTTATTAGCTAAAAAAGTATTACTTTTTTCAGTCATATCTAAAGTTTTATATAAAAAAAGAATAATTATAGAAAAGATGGTTATAGATACCATAACCTCTATTAAAGTAAAAGATCTTTTCATTCTTCAAACTTAATAAAAAATAGTTTTTTAGATAGTTGATCTTCAAAACTATATTTACTTTCATAAACATTTATATTTAATAAATAATCTTCAAACTCTTTTTTTATACTTTTTATTTTTTCATCTTTAACATTTATTTTGATCTCTTTAATCTTCTTTCTAAAATCATCATTTTTAAACTTTATCATATCATATAAATATATATTTTTATTTCTATCAAATTTAGGTGGAATATATAGGCTTGATGCTACTAAATATGATATTAAATCATTACTATTCTTATACTTATCAAAAAAAAATAGACTTCTATTTTGTATTTGTATTATTATACCTATTACTATTGCTACTAACATAACAGATATCAATACTTCTATTAATGAAATTGATTTTTTCATAGTAATAAAATTATTTAATACCTATTCTTATAGCCTCATCTAAAGATGTTGTACCATTAATTAGCATATCTTTTAATTGAGACTTTAAACTTATCATTCCATCATCTTTTGCCATTTGCATTAAAGATATATCATCTATATCATTTTTTAAACTCTCTTTTATATTATCAGTTAAAACAAACAACTCACCAATAGCAACTCTACCTATATAGCCTGTAAAATTACACTCTTTACATCCTTGGGTTTTATAAATAATACAATCCTTTGGTAAATCAAAATCATCTACAAACTCTTCTGCTATGATATCTTCAACTTTACAATATTCACATAATTTTCTAACTAATCTTTGAGCTAATACCCCTAAAAGTGATGATGAAATTAAAAACTTTTCTACTCCCATATCTATTAATCTACTAATTGCTGCTGGTGCTCTATTTGTATGTAATGTAGAAAATAGTAAATGACCTGTAAGAGCAGCTTGCACAGAAATGGAAGCTGTTTCACTATCTCTAATCTCACCTAACATAATAATATCTGGATCTTGTCTCAAAATAGATCTTAACCCACTAGCAAATGTAAGACCTACTTTTGAATTAACTTGTATTTGATTTATTTCATCAGATTTATACTCAACAGGGTCCTCAATGGTAATAATATTTTTAGAACTATCTACAATTTGTTGTAAAAGTGCATGTAAAGTTGTAGATTTACCACTTCCTGTAGGACCTGTTACTAATATCATTCCATAACTATGCTGAACTAATGTCTCTAAGCTTTTAGTAATATGTGAAGCAAAGCCTAATTGGCTTAAATGTGGTATATCTTCACTTTGCATTAATATTCTCATAACTATACGCTCACCATAAAAAGTTGGTAATATAGAGACTCTTATATCTAATGTCTTACCTGAAATTTTAATTTGAGTACGTCCATCTTGAGGAATTCGTTTTTCACTTATATCAAGATTTGATATAACTTTGATTCTACTAATTACAAGATCTATAATATTTTTTTCCAATTCAATATGTTTTGATAGTACTCCATCAACTCTATATCTAATCTCACCTTTAAATTCATGAGATTCAATATGAATATCTGATGACTTTTTTTTAATCGCTTGATAAAAAAGTGAATTAACAAATTTAATAATAGGAGCTGATTCTTCAGATGTTAATATATCTGAACCTGTTTTTAAAAACTCTGCAACACTAAAATCATCTTCAACAAAAGATGCATCTTCATGCTCTTGTTGTATCATAGACATAGCTTTATCTGTTTTAACTTCTAAAAACCTATTATAAAGTCTTTCAAATGATATATCATCTAAGAATATAACTTCAAATTCATAATCAAATTTAGATAAATAATCTAAAGATACACTAATATGTTCTTTTGATAAAGCTATTATAGTCTTATCATCAATAGTACTAAAAAGAACAAAACTCTTTAAAGCATTTTCATATCCATCATACTCTAAAGGATTTAAACTAATATGATGTATCTCATCGAATTTCATATTTAATTATCCATCTCATCTTCTTCAAAATCTTCTTGTTTTTCTTTAATATCTTCTAGTTTATTCTTAATATCTTGCATATTTTTTGTTCTTTTTAATTTATTTTTTGCAATATTTAATTTTCTTTGTTCTAATCTTATTTCTAAATCTTTAGTATACTTATCTTCTAAAACTTTTAGTTCATTTAATTTTGTTCTAATATATGTTAAATCTTTACTTGTTGGTATTATATATGGTGTTATTACGATGATTAAATTAATTTTATCATTTTCATCTTTATTATTTCTAAATAAACTCCCAATAATAGGCAAATCACCAAAAAATGGAACCTTTTCTTCTACATTTGTAGTTTTGTTTTTAACTAATCCTCCAAGGACTATACTCTCTCCATCATTAACAATAGCAGTAGTTGTTATCTCTTTTTTTGTTGTATCTGGATTACCCCCTGCTCCAACATTTGTTGTAGAAGCATCTTCAATTACAGTTTCTATTTCTAAAATAACTTTATTTTTATTAGATATTCTAGGTTTTACTTTAAGCTTAAGACCTATATCTTCTCTTTGGATATTACTAGTTGTTCCAGTTGATGTTGTAGTAGAACCTGTATCAAAAGATTTAGTCTCACCTACATAAATAGAAGACTCTTTATTATTAATTGCTAATATTGAAGGCTCTGATACTATATCTATGGCCCTATTATTTTTAAGTAAATTTAAAGATGCACCAAATATAATACCTTTCTTAACATTAGAAGGCATATTAACTAAACTAGCAATAGTACTACTTGGCATAGAAGTACCGCCTAAGTTAGAAGCTAAGCTATACAAACCATTTGTACCTGCATATCCACCTTCAAAGCCGTATTTTATACCTATATTTTTAACTCTATTTTCACTAACCTCTATAATCTTAGCTTGTACATATACTTGAAGTCTATCTGTATCTAGTTTTTCTATTAGTTTTCCTATATAATCAACCTCATCTTTAGGACCCATTATAATAATAGAGTTTGAATCATCATCACTTGAAGCAAATGGTTTACTTTTAGTATCAAGATAAGACTTTTTTGATATGATAGAATTAATAGTTTTTATAACATTTTTAGATTCAACATTTTTTAATCCTATAACCTCAACTACATTTTGAACTAGGCTACCTTTTTTATCTATATTTAGAATATATTTTTTCAAAAAATCTACATTTTTTGATTTACCAACTATCATTATAGAGTTATTATTTTTATTTATTAATATATTCATCAGTTCTGATTTAATTTTTTGATTAAAAACTGTTTTTGATATATTTTTCAATGTAGCTGATGCATCTTGAGCTTTTATATTTTTTAATTCTATAACTTCAATTACTTTTTCTTTATCTTGACTAATGATTGATATAACATTTTCAATAGTTTTAATATTATCTAAAAAATCTGTTATTATTATGGCATTAGTCTCACTATCTGTTACTAATTTCGCAGAACTAGACATAAAATGTCTAACTTTTGATGATATATAATCAACATTTGCATATTTTATAGGAAAAATTTTAGTAACCACTTGTTTATAATTCATATTAGATTTATTTGTTAAAATAGGAAGATTATACTTTGAAGATGAACTTATTCTAACAATTCTTAACATATCTCCATTATCTATTATTGTATAACCTCTAGACTCTAAAGAGTATATAAGTATATTAATAAGATCATCTTTATATATTGGTTCATTAGATATAAAGTTTACTCTCCCACTTATTTCATCCATTGTCAATATATTTTTACCTAATATTCTAGCTGTTAACTTTATTAAATCTTTGATTTGTAATCTTTTAAAATTTATATTAATAGGTTTCTTATCTTCTTGATAGCTCTTTATTGAACTTGTTTTAGTCATATTTATATTTGTATTATTATCTCTTATTTGATTATAATCTGCTGTTACAAAGGATGTATAACAAATCAAACTAATAAGCAAAACTCTAATCAATATCATAACTTAACTCCATTTCTTTATTATCTCGTATTATTAATATATTAAAGTAATTAATTTTATCTATATTATTATATATTTTAAAAGCTTCATTATAATTAGTTAAACTTTTATTGTTAACTTTTTTTATTATATCATTTTTCTTTAGTCCTAGTACTGCAAATACACTTTTAGAATTTACCTTTGTGACTTTAAATCCAGATATCTTACCATCTGTCATAACTTCTCTAATAGCTATATTCTTCCATACTTTATCAATATTTTTAACATAACTATTAAGATATTTTCTAGTGACTTTAACAGATGAACCTGTAACTTTTACTTTTTCTTCCCATTCAGATGTTCTTTTATTAACCTTATTTATTATTTCATATTCTAACTCTTCACCTTCTCTATCAATATGAAACTTATAATCTTTACCATCTTTACTAAAAATAGCATAAATATTCTCAATTCTAGTCAAAATAAACTCTTTAAACCCATCCCCTTTTTTTAACATATGAGTTTTTGAAGTTGATTTTTCTTCAATTACTATAATACCATCATCATTACCTTTAGAAAAAATTGCTTGAAGAGTTATCTTATCTAGTATTCTATATCTTGGTTTACTAGGTTTTGAAACTATAGGTTCTACTTTTTTTATAATCTCTTTTTCCTTAACTTTAATTAATCCAAATGCATCCATGAAATTATATTTTGTAAAATCTATACTAGATATATCTCCTGATATATATTCTATTTTAGTTTTTGGTAAGTATATAAATAAAATAGTGCACAACAAATATGAAATAGAAGATATTATAATAAAAGGATATAAAAATTCTAAAATCTTATTTGAATTTATATTCATATTTATATACTCCTTTTTCAAAATTCATATAATTTAAAATTGTTTTGTACTCTTCTTTCATCAAATTAGATGCTTTTAAATTCATAATTATACTACGCTTTTTTAAATCAATTTCCCCATCAATAGTACCAAAATTACCAGATGACTTTATAAATGCTTTTTGATATGTTAATAAATTATAATTAATAGTCAATTTTTTAATTTTTGTTGGTAAAAGATTTTTAAATGCGTCATATAAAATAAAATCTCTAATTTGAAAAGTATTTTTATACAAATACATACCTAATTTTAGTTGTTTCATTTTAGCAAATTTAAGACCATCATAATATATATCTGCATCTTTAATATAAAAATTAAACATCCTGAAGTCTACTGTTTCATTGGATAATATTACATTATATTTAGAGATCTTTTTTTCAAGTAAAAAATATAGATTATCTTTTGGTAAAAATAAAAAAATTGTAAAAATAAAAAATAAAAAATAAAAAATAATCTTGAATATAACTTTAATCATCTAAAACCAACTTCTAAAAATAAATTATTACTTGTAAGTCTAAATTTATTTATCTTAATGTTTTCATTTAAAATCTTATTTAAAAAGTTTTCTAATAACTTTTCTTCTGATGTAGATATTTTTAACTCTATACTTTTATACTTATTGATTCTTGATATATTTAGTGTCCTAAATTGATAAATATTAGATATCTTATTAATCTCATATTCTATTTTAGATTTATTATTCCAATCTTGACTTAATGTTTTATAAACTTTTGCTTTCTCTTTAAATAAAAACAATCTATCTACATTAGCTTTAAGTTCTATTTTTTTATTATTAACTTGAATAAAACTTATAAAAGAAATTATTATAAGTATAACTAATATATAAATGGGATTTATTCTTCTCATAGTTTTATCTCTATTTGTATAATATTATCTCTACTTTTATCTTTTAGAATAGTATACTTCTTATTAATATATTTTGTTATGTCTAAAAAATCAACATCAATGAAATCAATAGATATAATTCTATTCCTTAGTGATATTTTAGTTATCTTACCATTCTTAATAACTTTTTTGAAGTTTAATATATATTCCATTGCATATCTTAATTTTATCTCATTTTTTAATTTATTTTTAAATTTATTAATTATTGAATTAGTCTGTATTAATGTAGAAGGCATAGATGATCTATTTTTAATATTATATATTTCACTATTAACTATATTTATATCTTTTTCATATGAAAAATATCTAAAAATATTAATAAAAACAATAAGAATTAAGACAGAAGATAATTTATAAATATACTGAACATCCAAAATATTTGAATAAAAACGAATATCCACTCTACTAGAAGATAATTTTAAGGTAGATAGTTTATCTTCTATATCAATAAACTCTTCTACAAAACCAAATGGTAATTTAACTAAGATACCATCATTACTATACGAGTATAAAGTATCAAAAATAGTAAATTCATCATATTCTTGAAATTCTGTTTGTGCGAAACATACTGATTTAATTTGAGAAAATCTTAAATTAGCTTTTTTTATATACTCTAAGATTTGAGAGTTAGAGTATGCGAAAGAGAGAAACTTATTATCAGATAATTTGATGACTTTATAATTTATATCATTCAAAGATACAATATCTTCAAAAAGTGTAGGTAAAAGACCTAAAGCCTCTTTGGAAGTAGAAACTGGTATTTCAAAAATCCTTACCCAATAAAACTCTGGAGATAATATTAAGTCAATTTTTTTTTTAATACTTAAATTAGACTTTTTTGTTAAAAATATTTTTATCCTATTTCTACTTGAAAGTAAATTCAAAATATTCAACCTTATTTGTATCTAAATCATAAATAAACTCACTAGCAGTAAATAAATTAGAGATATTAACACTAATAGAAACGATAAATTTATTTAAAAAATCACCTGAAGAATTTATAAAATGTAATTTATCTCTTATATTATAAATATCATCTTCCTTTACTAAACTAATAAAATCATTCATAATACTATTTAATTGTTTTTTATTTGTTATTCTTACCTTATCATTATGATTATAACTATTTTTAACTAAATTACCAAATTCATAAAATCCATAAACTTTATTATCTAAAAATAGCTGTTGAATTTTAGCTATTCGATTTGTTGTATTTGCATCTTGTAATGCTCCATTTAAAACATTTATATCATATTTATCATATTTTTTGATATTAATAATAGATTTAATATGACTATAAGATAAAATAATAGGAATTGAAAATATTGGATACTGAGGATTATCCTTTATGTCATTTTTATGCTTTATTAAATATGATATAACTTCATCTTTGAGATTATAAATAGCTAGTTGTGATTGGATAATAGATGTATCATAATCAGCTATTTTAATTAATTTTTCTGATTGTTGAAGATGTTCTTTAATAAGTAAAGATAATAATAGGATAAACATTAAAGTTATTAGTAAAATAATACTTTTTTTTCTATTCAAAATTTACTTTACCCTAAATTCATAGAAAATATTGGCAATAACATAGCAACAACTATAAACCCTATTATAGAACCTACTATTAGCATAAACACAGGTTCTAAAAGTGACAAAAATATTCCTATTTTATCTTTATTAGACTCATTATATAAATCTGCTAAATTATTTAATATAATACTTAATTGACTAGTCTCTTCTCCAATAGCAATAGCATGAATAAAAGCTCTATCTAAAGAATAAATACCACTACTGTCAAGTATTTTTGATAACTTTTCTCCTTCTACTACTTTAGAAGATGCTTGTTCAAAAAGTCTTCTAATCACACTATTTTTTAAAATATTAGCTCCCATTTTAAAAGATTGTACTATTGGTACACCTGATTTAATTAATATTGAATTCATATAAGAAAATCTACTCAGTTCTGTTAACTCTACTAAAGAACCAAAAAAAGGTACTCTAAGTAAAAACCTATCAAAAGAGTATTTAAATTTATATGAATTTTTTAACATAAATATAAAAGATACTATAAAAATCAATATAGAAAGGAAAATATGAATATAATATTCTGCGAAAAAATCTCCTAAATTTATAACGAAAACTGTTATAGCTGGTAATTCTTGTTGCATTTGTGTAAATACTGAAGTAATCTTAGGGACTATAAAACTAAGCATAAACCCAACCATAGAAAAAGATATTATTAATATAAACATAGGATATGCAAGTGCTGAACTCATCTGTTTTTTTATTTTATCTTGATCTTTTAAAAAAGCTGATAGCTCTAGTAAAACTGTTTTTAGTAATCCACCATTTTCACTTATTTTAATAGATTGTTTATAAAAATCTGGAATTATAAATATTTTTTGAGAATCAAGTGCTGTATAAAAGTTCTTACCTTCATCTAAAAAAGTTCCAAGAGAATCAAAAAAAGAGTATAATCTTTTATCCTTTTTATATCTTTCACAAATCAACTTAATAGAATTGCCAAGTGATATACCTGCACTTAAATATATACTTAAATCTCTACTAATATTGGCTAAATCTATAGATTGTATACTAGGAGATCTTTTAAATTCAAAATTAATAAATAAACTAACATCTTCTTCTAATGTTTTATAAATAATATTCTTAGCTTTTAATTTAAATTTAGCATCATCTAAAGATACTGCTTCTATATTAGATTTTACTTTCACTCCATTGGAATTAATACCTGTATACTTAAAAAGCATCTTTTACCTCTGATATTTTATCTTCTTGATACTGCTTAAATTCATATAAATCATCAAATACAAATGGTTTTTCATGTATAGGATTAAGTATATATACTTTATTTTCAGTCTCTACTATCAAGTTATCTCCTTTCATATTTGAATCTATACTATATTCAAATATGATATCAAACTCTTCAAAAGTATCAAGTTTCAAATAACTAAATTCCAATTGTTTCTCTTCATTAGTATATGAATATACAATTGGTTTACTATTAAATAAACCTCTTAGTTGATTATTCTCAAGAATTTCACCATCAATACTTATGTAACATATATAATCTTTATCTTCTATACATTTAGTTGATATTTGATTTTCAAAGTCAAATGTTAATAAATAAGATTTTAAATTACCTAAAGATACTTTATCTACATCACCTTTTTTAGATAATAAATTACTAGAAAAAACAAAATAATATACTATAAAAACTAAAATGACAACAACTAATAATTCAAATAATGTAAAAGATTTTTTAACAAGAGTATATGTAAATTTCATATGTTTAACAAACTACTTATTAAATTAGATTAAATATAGTAGTTATCTATTACACTTTGAGTAATAAATATCATCACTACCACCCTCTTTTGAATCACCACCTAATGAAACTAATTCAAACATTTCATCATCTGAAGTGTATATATAATCATTATTCCAAGGATCTTTTGGTATTCGATTATCTTCAAAATATTTCTTTGTAGCTAAAATATCCAGTTTTTCTTCAGTAGTTGGATAATTACTATTATCTATTTTATACATCTTAAGTGCTTGGCCTATACTTTTCATCTGTACACAAGATATTTTCTTCTTAGCATCTTCACTTTTACCTGTTAAATTTGGCAATACAAATGCAGCTAACATACCTAATATTATAATTACAACCATTAATTCTATTAATGAAAAACTTCTCTTCAAAATATATCTCTCCTATTTAATTAACTAACTAAACTATTAAGATAAATTGTAACATAATAATAAAAAAATTTACAAATTTAATTTAAATTTAATTCAACATACACTATATTTAACATATTACTAGAAGTTATAAAAGGAAAAACTTATTTTAAGCCTAGAACCGTATTATAAACTTTTTGAAAATATGAATATACTTTTAATAGGGGACAAAAATCATCTAGATAAGATTCTAATAGAAAATCTAGAAGATCTTTTCAAAAATATAAAAATATTAGATAATTTTGAACAAACAATATCATACTATAAAAAAATATACAATGATAATATATTAATATTATATAACTTAGATAAACATATCAATAATATTCCTTACTTTGTTAACAGAATCCATCAAATAAAAAGTAAACAAAAAATTATTGCAATAGCTAATGAAAATTCTACTAATAATCTATTCTATATGCTAGATGCAAATATAGACTTTATTTTGAAACTACCTATTACTAGTACATGTTTTATGGAAAATATAATATTAATATCTAAAACTATACTATCAAATAATAAAAATGAACTAAAAGATAACAATATAATAGAAGTTGGACAAGATGTAAGATGGAATAAAGAGAATAAAATGATATTTTTTAAAACTGAAGAGATTAAACTAACTAAAAAAGAGATACTTCTAATATCAATCCTAACAAAAGAGTCAAATAGAATATATACGAATAAAGAGTTAATAAATTTACTATGGGATAATCCTTTTAATACTGATATGGAGATAAAAAATCTCACGAATTTAATATCTAGATTAAAAAAGAAAATACCTAATTTAAGTATTAAAAATATATATGACTTAGGATATAAGATATAATATGTCATAATATGTTATATTAAATAATACTTTTATAGTATATTTTGCTATTATAATATAAATTGTAAGTAAATTGTAACTAAGGAGGATGTATGAGTAAAGATGGTTCTGTAGCACCTAAAGAGAGGGTAAATATCATATATAAAGCTGATACCAATGGACTTAAAGAAGAAGTTGAACTGCCATTAAAAGTTATGGTATTAGGTGAATTTTCAACTAAAAAAGATGATGCTAGAATTGAAGATAAAGAGGCTATAGATCTCAATAAATCAAATTTTAATAGTGTCATGGCAAAACAAGGTTTAAATTTAAACACATTTGTTAAAAATAAATTAACTGAAACTAAAAATGATGATGATGATGATATGAACTTATCACTTGACTTTAAGAAAATAAAAGATTTTGAACCTGATAATTTAATACAGAATGTACCTGAATTAAAAAAGATATATGAATTAAGAGAATCTCTTAAATCTTTAAAAGGTCCTTTAGGAAACATACCATCATTTAGGAAATTATTAGAGAAAACAATTAATGACACAAACTCAAGAGAAAAAATATTAAAAGAGATTAATATTGAGGAGAAAGAGTAATGTCAGAAATAAAAAAAACACAAAAAGAAACTATAAAGCAAACTGCTGATGAGGGATCAATTTTAGACCAAATTATAGAATCTACTAATACTTATCCTTCTGATGAGGGTTATGACCAAACAAAAGAGGGCTTAGAACTATTTTTATCTCATCTAATAAAATCAGATGAAAATGTCAAAGTAAATAAAGATGCAATTGATATAATGATAGCTAAAATTGATGAAAAACTACAAAATCAATTGGATGAAATATTACACAATGAAGAGTTTAAAAAAATAGAATCAACTTGGAGATCACTTGACTATTTAGTATCTAAAACAAATTTTGATGAAAATATTAAAATTGACATCCTAAATGTATCTAAAAGTCAGTTAAGTGAAGATTTTGAAGACTCTTTTGAAATAACTCAATCTGGTCTGTATAAACATATATATGCAAAAGAGTATGGTCAGTTTGGTGGTGAGCCATATGGTATGATATTAGGTAATTATGACTTTTCTCCATCAGCTCAAGATATAATGACCCTAAAAAACATATCCAAAGTCTCTGCAATGGCTCATGCTCCATTCATAAGTGCAGCATCTTCAAAGTTTTTTGGTATGGATGATTTTTCTAAACTTCCAGATGTAAAAGATCTAAAATCAATTTTTGATACTCCTAAAATGACTAAATGGAAAGAATTTAGAGAAACCGATGACTCTAGAAATATTGCGCTGACTTTACCAAGCTTTTTACTAAGAGTACCATATGGTGAGGAAAAATCTATAAAAAGTTTTAATTATAAGGAGAGTTCTTCAGATAATAACAGTGATTATTTATGGGGTAATGCATCTTTTGCTTTCAGTGCAAATGTAATTAATAGCTTTGCAAATTATAGATGGTGTTCAAACATAATTGGGCCAAATGGTGGTGGTGAAGTTTCAGATTTACCTAGACACTCTTACTCTTCTATGGGGAGTGATCAGTTTAAGATTCCAACTGAGATTCTACTATCAGAAAGAAAGGAATTTGAACTATCAGAAGAAGGATTTATAGGGTTGACAATGAGAAAAGGTAGTAATAATGCTGCTTTTTTCTCAGCTAATTCAGCTCAAAAACCTAAAAAGTTTGGTCATTCTCCTGAAGCAAAAGTTGCAGAATCAAACTACAAACTTAGCACTCAATTGCCTTATATGTTTATAATCAATAGATTAGCTCACTATATAAAAGTTATTCAAAGAGAAAATATTGGAACTTGGAAAGATCGTAACGAATTAGAAAAAGAACTGAATGATTGGATAAAAAATTATATATCAGATCAAGAAAACCCATCAGTTAGTGTTCGACAAAGAAGACCACTAAGAAATGCTAAAATATCAGTATTTGAAGTAGAAGGAGATGCTGGTTGGTATAAAGTATCATTAAAAGTTGTACCTCACTTTAAGTACATGGGGTCTTCTTTTACACTATCATTAGTTAGTAAATTAGATAAAGAATAAATATTAGATTTTAAATTAAAATAAAAGGATAAAAAATGGCACTAACAGGATATTTAACAATAGAAGGTAATAACCAAGGTAAAATAGAAGGAGATTGTGTACAAAAAGGTAGAGAGGACTCTATATTAGTATATGGATTCGAACATCAAATAGAAATACCAACAGACATACATACAGGTCTTCCAACAGGACAAAGAATACATAAACCAATAACAATAGAAAAGAAATTTGACTGTTCAACACCTAAGATCATGCAAGCTTGTACTAGTGGTGAACAATTAAAAACATGGGTTTTAAAACTATTTAGAATAAATGATAAAGGACAAGAAGAACATTACTACTCTATTAAGCTAAGTGATGCAATTATTATACAAGTTAATAATAATACTCCACTAACTTTCTTAGAAGAAAGTAAACCTTATCATAATATGGAAAGAGTATCATTTAGTTATTCAGCTATTACTCATGTATATGAGCCTAAAGGAATAGAAGCTGAAGATGATTGGAAAACACCAAAAGTTTAATAAAAGATAATATAGAACATTAATTCTATATTATTTAAACTATATTAATGTATAAAAAAAGATTATTTGAAAAAATAATAGATTTAAATAAAAGTCAAGATTACCAATGCTCAGAAATTGAAGCAAAAGATTCTATAATTAAGTATTTAAATCAAATATTATCTATAAGAAGAGGATCTTGTATTATCAACAAAGATTTTGGAATAAATGATATATTTGATTTATATAGTAGTTCTTTTAATCATTTTATGCAAAAAGCTCAAGATGAGGTTAAAACTGCTATAAGTAATTATGAACCAAGACTAAAAGATATTATAGTTGAGTTTAATGATAAAAATGAAGAAAACTTATATTATAATTTTAAAATTAAAGGACATTTAATAAGTGACTATAATACAAAAATTAATTTAAATTCAACTATAAATTTAAATGGTAATATTAATATTAGTAAAAACTAAAACTGTTTATAATTTAATTTTATAAAAGTGAATATATACAAATATATATATATAAAGGTAAAAAATGGTAAAAAATTTATTTGTAAGGGAATTATCCCATACAGCTAATATAATAAGTATAGAAGAAAATGACTTTATAATAGAGAGTAACGGTATTAGAAAAAAAGCTAAAAAGGCTGTTAGCTGTATAATAGAACCAAATATTAGTGATAAAGTATCTATTTTAATAGATAGAAATGAAATATATATAACAAGTATTTTAGAATCTAGAGTTAGTAGTATAATTAAAGCAGATAAACTTTTTTTAGATATAAAAAGCTTTGATATGAATATCATAGAATTTAACCTTAATATATCATCTATAGTTTCACAAATAAAAAACTTAAAATCGTTTATTAAAACTATTAATATATCATCGTTAACAAGTAGATTTACATCCAATGAGGTGGTTAATACATATAAAAATAAAAAAGAATTTACACAACATAGATCTAGTGAATATGATACATTATACACAAAAGTTAAATCAATAGAAAGTAAAGATTCAAAAATATTAAAAGAAAATATAGATATTGAACATAAAAATGTTAATTCAATGTTCACAAAAGCATCCGGACAAATAAAACTTGATGCAAAAAATATAAACCTAGGATGATTATATGTTATTTTTGAATAAACTACTGAAGTTTTTAACATACACTACTGTTTGTTTATTACTAATATCTTGTAGTAACAAGGATGTAAGTAAAATAGAAAATAATAACTATGTCCCGTATAAAAAAGATGGTATAAATATACAATACTCCTCTGTCCCTAAATTAAATTTTTATGACTCAAGTGAACATCGGCTTGTTTTTACAATTTATCAATTAAAAGATATAAATAATTTCAATATTTTAATGAAAGAAGAAGACCTAGGAGAATTAATATTAGGAAATAAATTTGATAATACTGTACTATTTTTTGATACCTTTTCAATTATGCCAAATGAGAAGAATGTTATAAAAATTGATAGAGTAGAAGGAACTAAATGGGTAGCAATAGTGGCTGGATATTTTGAGTATAATAAAAGAGAACATATATATAAGGCATATAAAATATCTCCAGCAAAAGATAAATGGTATATAATTTCTAATAATAAATACAATGTGTTAGATTTAGATATAATTTTTGATAAAAATAAACTTAGCTCTAAGATATTAAAGTGAATAGTAATAAAAATATATATTGGAATGAAGGACTATTCCTAAAACCTCAGCACTTCCAATTTACGGATAAAAAAATAGATGACAGTTTTTTATTTATTATTGATAAATTGTATAATTATAATACAGGATTTATAGACCTAAAAATAGATTTAAACAAATTAGAAAATGGTATATTATCTATAAATAGCTGTAGACTACTAACAAACAACACTTACATAGATTATCCAACTAATTCTAATCTTATTACACTTAATATTAAAGATAAAATTGAAAATAATAGTAACAAAAAATTTTATATTGGACTAAAGAAATACAATAAAGATATTACAAATATAGAAATATCAAGTACTAAAGAATTATCCTCATTAAACACAAGATATAACAGTATAGAAAACGACATTGAAGAAATATCAGATATTTATAATAATAATAAAAAAGCAGATTTTAGATATGCTAAATATACATTAAGTATATTTTCAGAAGATGAAATATCATCAATCATAGATTACGAATTAATTGAATTTTGTAATATATTAAATAAAGACTCTAAGCTTGTATTAAAAGAAAACTGGGTCCCTCCATTCTTATTTATAAAAAGTGATGCAGATAATCCATTAATAGACAAAATAGTTAATATGTATAAGATGATAATGGACTCTATAAAAATATTAGAAAAAGATAAACTAAAATCACAAAATCTAATAATACTATCAAATATAGGAAAAAATATTGTTGATATCAAGTATATCCTAAAAAGTAAATATATAACACCCTCTTTAATATTTAAAGAATTTGAGAAAGTCATATCAAGTCTTCTAATATTCACAACTAAATATAATATATCTTATATTACAGATGAAGAATCTCCTATTAAGTACCATCACAATGATATTTATAATAGTTTTGAATTATTAGAGTTAACACTAAAAAATATGTTTGATGAAATAATAGAAGTTACGTTAGAAGTAGAAAAAGAATTCATATTCCCTTTTGATAAAGATGAAGATAAATATATAATTAATATAGAAGAGCAGTTTATAAAAACGAAACATCTTTTTTATTTAGAGTTTATAACAAATGATCGAGATAAGTTAATTGAACATATCCAGTACCTAAAAATATCTAACAATGAATTTATTGATACAGTTATATTTAGCTCAATATCAGATATAAACTTTAAATTACTAAATAAATCAGATATAAATTTCCCTATGAAAGCAACAAGTGTTTATATAAAAATAGATACTACATCACAAAATTGGAATAAAATATTAGATTCTAGAGATATAGCAATTTATATAGATCAACATTTAATTCAAGATGCTAATCTAATTTTGGTAACTGAAGATGGATAAGTATGCTATAGAATTAATAGATATTTTTTCTAATATTGTTGTATATACAAAGACTATTACACAAAATAGTGATAATCTTACATATGAAGATGTTAGTCTTAAATATAGTAATATTATTAATGATATTGAAAATGAAATAAAGATAAAAAAACTAGGCAAATACTATAAAAATACTTTAGTTGGATACATAGCTTGGATAGATGAAGAGATAATGTTATCAAAACTTAGCTTTAAAAAACAGTGGATGAAAAACTTACTACAAAAAAAATATTTCCAAACTTCTAATTTAGGTAATGATTTTTTTACTAAATATGATAATTTTACAACTGATTATAAAAATGAAAAAATAGTCTTTTTATATATATTATGTCTAGGGTTTAAAGGTAAATACTTACTTAATAAAAATAGTTTAGATAATTTTATTATAAAAGAGATGAAAGAGATGAAAATAGATTTAAAAATGGACTATTTTAATAAAGTTTATAATAATAATAATAATAATATAGAAAAACCTGTCAAAAAGATACAATATCTAAAAATTAATTATCTTATAGGAATTATTTTTATCTCTATAACTTGTATAGCAATAATGTACTTATCGCTACAGACAAAATTAGATGACTTTTTTTATGGATTTAAATGAAAAATATATTTAAAATACTCTTTATATCATTTTTAGTAATAGCTCTTGCATTTATAATTTACTATATAACTTTATATAATAATTGGCCTTTTATGCAGGGAGTATATATTTTTAGTACTATTATTCTGTTTATAATTACATTACTAATAATTAGATATTTTTATAATAGATATAAAGAAAAAGAGTATATTAAAAATATTATCAGTCAAGATAGTTCAAAAGTAGGTTCTATAGAATTAAATGCCATCAAAAAAAGTGTAGAAAAATCTTGGTACTCATCTTTAAGCAAATTAACAAACTCTCTATTAAAAACACATAGTGAACCTATATATACTTTACCTTGGTTTATCATTATGGGGGCTAAATCATCTGGTAAAACTGAACTTTTAGATAATATATCAATGAAATCTTTTATAAAAGAAGATTTAAATCACAAAGAGAATTGTTCATGGTGGTATTTTGATAGTGCTGTAATATTAAATATAACTAGTAGATATTTAAATAAAAACTATGATTTAACTATAGCTAAAGAGTGGGAATACTTAATTGGTCTTATGAAGGAAACTAGAAGTAAAGAACCTATAAATGGTATAATAATTACTATAAGTATAGAAGATTTAATATCAAAAGACAATGATCTATTATTAAGAGAATCGTTAGTTATAAAAAAAAGAATAGATGAGATAATAAGCTCTTTTGGTGCAAAACTACCAATATATATTGTAATAACTAAAATGGATAAAATATTTGGATATATAGAAACACAAAATTATATTTTAAATAAAGATGAAAAAGCAATACTAGGACATACGAATAATCAATATAATGATGAATCTAACACAAAAAATAATATAGCCTCCTCAATATCATATATAGTGGAAAAACTAAAAGATATATCTTTAGATGTTTTTATAAAAAGAGCAGAAGGTTTTTATAAAATAAACTATTTCGTAAAAGAATTTGATACTATAAGTAATAAAATTAACGATTATATAAACTCTATATTTGAAGATAGTTTATACCAACATATTCCTAAATATAGAGGTATATATTTAACCTCAAGCTTAAACAAAGATACAAAGTTAATTCACATAGATAAAAACTTAGATAATCTAGATATACTAACTACAAATGAGGAAATAGTTAATAAAAAACCTATTAATAACTTTTTTAGAGAAATATTACCATTTGATAGAAATATTTTTTCATTTTTAAAACTAGAAAAGCAATTCTATATACAAATTATATCATCTATTATAATATCTATTTTTGTAACAACTTGGTTTACGGTATCATATATACAAAATGACAAAATATTAGATATGGTATCTAAATACAATAAATCGTTAACTGTTAAAAATAACTTTGATGCAAATACACATATAATGTATCAAAAGTTATTAAAACTAAAACATATTAAAGAATTATATGAAGATTCAATCTTTGCTAAATATGGTTTCACACAATCAAGAGAACTAATAAATAAACTTGAGACATCATTTAATATAGAATTTGTTAGATCAATTTTATTAGAGTTTGATAAATATGTTGAAGAAATAACATATAGTGAAGTTTTAAATGATAATGAGTATTCTACATTAGTAGCTTATTTACTTGAAAACATACAAGTATATAAAGATCTATTAAACAAGAAATCTTTCAAGATAAATGATATTTCATATGTAAACTATGTAGTTAACTTAAGAAAAATTATAAAAAGTAATTTAGTTAATAAAGAGTTTATTGAACTGTACTATTACTTTCTAAATTCTACTACTAATAGACAATTATTAAAAGATAGATTTACTTTAATGGAACAATATTTAAAAGTATTACTCTCTAATAGAAAGGTAAATTTAAATTGGCTTATTTCAAAAGCTATAATAAGACATAAAGATATATTTATATATGACTTTTGGCCAGATCTTGATAACAATAGTAAGTTAGATAGTATATATATAAATGCAGCTTTTACATCAAAAGGGAAAGATGAAATTGTCAAATATATAGAATTATTACAACAAATTGTACCCAAAGGAGAATATAATCTCAACTACTCTATAGCTCAATTTTGGAGTTGGTATGATGATATGTTTTTTTACTCTTGGGATATATTTATAAGAAACTTTAATACTGGATTTAAGTATTATGATTATTCAGTTAGTAGGCCGATGCTACTTCTTTCTATGTTTTCAAAAAACAATCCATATAAACTACTAATAAATAAGTTCTCAGATCAATTAACTATTTATAAAGATAAAGATATACCAAAATGGGCTGAAGAGATAAAATATCTACAAGAAATAATAACTATATCAAGCACAATTGATATGACAAGTAAAGATCAATCTTTTATAAAAGATATAAGAATGAAACATGAAGAGACAAGAAAAGAGTATGGAGCCAATAAAGATGAAAAATATTCAAATCTATTTGATAATGCAATCTTATTAAATGAATATTTCAAATCTTTTAAAAAACTTGAATTTATAAATAATAATTTACATGATGAAATTAATAAGTTCTTTTCAAGTAATAGATCACAATCAAATCTTAATAAAGTATATGAAAACCTCTTAAAACTAAAATATTCATTAAAAAAAGATTTTGGAGAATACTCTTATAATATAGTAAAAGGTCCTTTTGACTTTATCTTAAATTATACAATTAATAGAGAAGCTTGTATTCTAAATGAGAAATGGAATAATGATGTCATTCTACCTTCTAAAAATATTAACAAGATATCTATGATTAATAAATTATTTAATGATAATGGACTTGTTAAAAGTTTTTTAGAAGATAGTTTAGTTAACTATATTACATCATATGACGGTTTAGTTTACACTTCAAGAAAAATAGACAATAACTATTATATACCCTTTAAAAAAGATTTCATATCTTTTCTTACAAAAGGAATGTCTAGTGTGTATATTCCAAAAAATG
>Ga0233438_10001385_pt1 | contig 26624 bp, 14 predicted proteins | sample SI_123_September_FD_182720 | JGI IMG/M metagenome (GOLD analysis project Ga0233438, IMG submission 182720) | Seawater microbial communities from Saanich Inlet, British Columbia, Canada - SI_123_September2016_10_MG | ecosystem: Environmental > Aquatic > Marine > Inlet | place: Canada: British...
TTTAGTTCAGCGGTAGAACGTTTGACTGTTAATCAAAATGTCCCTGGTTCGATCCCAGGAAGGGGAGTTATGTATAGAACAACTTATAGAGAACAATTTGGATACATTTACATTTGTCTTAAAGAAATAGCATTAATGCTTATTCTTAAGGATAGGTATAGACCCCGTGTATAAATAAATCCTAGGATAAAAGATATACCGCAGGGTCAGATTAATCATGCCATTAACACGTCTGGATAACCTTATCAGCAGCAAAACTGGTAAGTATCTTTATGTTTCTCCTGATGATTTTAACGCTACAGATTCGTTATCTAATAGAGGTAACTCACCTGTAACACCATTCAAGAGCATCCAACGTGCTTTTCTAGAGATCGCTAGGTATTCGTATACCCCTGGTCCATCTAACGATAGATTTGACCAGTTTACTGTGATGCTGATGCCTGGTATCCACTACATTGATAACCGTCCTGGTATTGTAGACACTGCTGGCATTCAAGCATTTGATTTCAGTCAAGCAACAAATGCTTGGGGTGATGATCCTATTCTTGATATTTCTAACCCAGATAACGCTCTTTATAGGTTTAACAACACTGAGGGTGGTGCTATCATCCCTAGAGGTTCGTCTCTTGTAGGTTACGATCTTCGCCGTACCGTTGTTCGTCCTCTATATGTTCCCGAACCTGCTTCGGTTACATATCCTCGTTCTGCTATCTTTAATGTAACAGGTGGTTGTTACTTCTGGCAGTTCACTATTAAGGATGGTCAGACAACATCTGAGTCTCCACTCTATAATTCTTCTATCGGATCTGGTGAGGTTTATTACGATCCATATGATTTCACGAAGAAAGCAGTTCCTAACTTCTCTCACCATAAACTAACCGTATTTGAGTACGCAGATAAAGAAGAACTACAACTCTACTACAGAAAGGTTGCTAAAGCATTTGAGAAGTATCAACCAACTATTGTTGACATCTCTCCTGAGGGTATTCCTGAGTTTGATTTCAACGTTCAGGAAAATAGAATCGTTGGACCTCTATCTGACTCTAGAGTTATTGAGTCTTTAAAATTCACCGATAATACCACCCCTGGGGTTAATATCCCTGCTTCTACTACTGAGATTGAAGTAACAACCAAGGTTGACCATGGTTACTTCTCTGGACAGTTTGTTGCTATCTCTGGTACAGAGATAGACGAGGAGATTGAAGGTTTCTGGTCTATCTACAGCATCTCAGATGATCCTCGTAAGTTTACTTATCGTGTTCCTTTTGTTGTATCTGGCATCGGTAACGGACTATCATCTGGAACAGCTTATAGCGTAGAAACAACTCCCGCAGTAGGTCAGAACGCACAGGTTCTAGCGGAAGTTGATTCAGTTGAGTCCGCATCTCCTTATGTTTTCAACGTTTCAATCCGTTCGGTTTGGGGTATTTGTGGAATCTGGGCGAATGGTCTAAAAGCCACTGGATTCAAATCCATGGTTATCGCTCAGTACACGGGCGTTTCGTTGCAACGTGATGATAGAGCGTTCATTCGTTATGATGAATACGCCAATACCTGGAACCAAGCATCACTAGTAGACGCATTTGCTACTATTCCTTATCACGCTAAGGGTGATTCTTACTGGAAGGATGAGTGGAGAAACTTCCACGTTCGTGCTTCGGAAGACGCATTTATCCAGAACGTTTCTATCTTCGCTGTTGGTTTCGCTGATCACTTCCTAATGGAAAGTGGTGGTGACATGTCTATCACCAACTCAAACTCCAACTTTGGTAATACATCACTTCATGCTATTGGATTTAAAGGATTCTCCTTTAACCAAGATAAAGCAGGTTATATTACTGACATCATCCCACCCGAACAAGTCATTGAGAGTGAGACAAATAGAGAGAAAGTTCTCTATTATACTATTGACGTTGCTGGTACTATTCAAGATAGTGCTAACAAGACAAAACTATTCCTTGGTGGTACAGATCTAGACAACCCACTATCACGTCCTGCTGCTACCATTGGTGGATTTAGAGTTGGTGCTAAGTCTGATGACAAACTCTATGTCAAACTAGATCAAAAGAATAATATTGATACCTTTGAGGCAACACTAGAACCAACTGGTTTTGTCAAGTATATCGCTAAAGGTTCTATATTAAACCCAACTGGTGATAATGAATTCTCCATTGATAATAATAATGTTGACGCTGCTGGTCTAATTGAAAGCAACCGTCGCATGATTCAGGAGGAAGTATTTGGATATATCCTAGAGAAGTATCCAAGACTCCAGAACATTTCATATGTCAACCCAGCACTCAATCCTGCTGCTAATCGTTACTTTGACGCTAAGAACCTAATTCAGAACAATCGCCAAGAGATTGTTGATACCGCATTCGATCAGATGGTCGAAGCATATGGACTTAATAACATCCAAGGTGTTGCTGATGGCAAATGTAAGCGTGATATCGGTTTAATTGTTGATGCTATCTCTGAAGATCTTAGAGATGGTGGTAATAGAAACATCATCGAATCAACCAAACTTTACTTTGATGGCAATGGTGATCCAATCACCAATGGTTTGGTTGGTGAAGAAGCACAGTCACTATTCGCATTTAACAAAGCAAAAAATCTTTGTAAGAAAGCAATTGCCAACCTTCTAACAGTCAAGGCAACTATTTACGATCCAGATCCTAACAGCATTTTTGCTCCTTATGGTATTGTTGCTGGCAGCACTGGATCAGCTGCTCTAGGACTTAACAGTGAAGGTGTAAGTGTCGATGATGCTAACAAGCAAGATCCTGCTAGTCGTTATAGAGATGCTCGTAACCGCATTATTGCTAATCGCGAGTTTATCCTTGACGCAGCAATCGCAGAGATTCCTGTTTATCATCCTGACTTTGTTATTCCTGGCATGGATGCAAATCATGCCACTACTCGTTATGCTGATGCTTACAAGTCAATCCGTCGTAACAGCAAGGAAATCCGTGATAGAGCACTCGCTACTATCACTGTATCGCATCCTGACTTCTACTTCCCAGGCGATAATCAGACTGACAGTGGATCTAGATATGCTGATGCTTACAGATTAATCCAACAAAACAGAACTGAGATTGTTGAGTCCGCATGGGCAAATATGATTGTTCAGTATCCTGGTGTTGCTTCTACTGAGACTAAGTGTAAGCGTGACATCGGTATTTTTGTAGATTCTGTGTCACTAGACGCATATATCAATGGCAATGAATATTCATACAAATTTGCTGCTGAGTACTTTGATAACTCAGGCAATCCAATTGTTAATGGTCTTGTAGGAGAAACTGCAGAGAGCATCTTTGCTTTCAATGAAGCAAGAGATCAGATGAAGTTAGCAGTCGCTAACCAGTTGACCATTACTGATTTAACTGTTACTGAAGGTCCTGCTCAATACAATGGTGGCGGTGGTGATATCTCCAGAACTAACGTTGGCGCTTGTGCTGATGTTCAAGCAACTCTTGATACTCTCACTGGTATTATAACCACTATTATTTCTGATGGAAACTTAAATTCTGTTCCCACTGAACTTAACAAGGGTACAGGTGGTCCTGGTGAGACTAAGTGTAGTCGTGATATTGGATACTTTATTGATGCTATTGCTGTTGATGTATTTACTGGAAGCAATAAGCACACCAGAACCTTTATCCAACAGTATTTTGACGGAAACACACCCATCTCTGATGGTCTAGTAAATGAAGAGAGTGAAAGTATAACTGCTTTTACAGCAGCTGCTAACTTCATGAACCAGGCAATTGCTAACCAACTATATGATAAGGATCTAACTGTAACTGCTGACCCAGCAACTGGAGACAACCAAGATCCAGCATCTTGCGCTAATGTACAGTCACAGGTTACAACCTTAGCAACATATGTTACTGACGCAATTACTGCTGGTAACCTTAATTCTCTACCTGCCGAGACTGGTAATGATTTCATTGCCGCAGAAATCAAGTGCCGTAGAGATATTGGTCACATTGTTGACGCTGTAGCACAGGATCTTTGGTTTGGTGGTAATGAATACACTATCGAAGCAACTAAACTCTACTTCGATAGCAATGGTTTAATCGCCAATGGTGTTGATAATGAAGTTGATCCTTCGATCACAGCATTTAGAAGAGCACAGGATCTAATGAACCGTGCTGTTAACAACCAGTATTACTATCGTGATTTGAATATCACTCTGGACGCTATTGGTGATCCTCCAGTATTCTCTGACATCCATTCTAACGCTTCTATCTCTATCCTCGATAACAAAGAGTTTATTGCTGCTGAGGCATATGAGCGTATGCTTGCTGCTTATCCAGGATATACTCCTCAGAGTGGTAACACCAAGCAGGATTGTCTAGACGATGTTTATAATGTATTAGACGATATTGCTTATAACGTCAAGTTTGGTGGCAATGAAAAGACTTATGATGCTGCTAACATCTATGTTACTAACATCTATGAAGGAGACGATCCAACAACATATACTCCTACTAATGTAGCGTACAATCCAGCGACTGGTATCGCTGTAGTGACTATCAACAGTCACACAATGGATGTTGGTCAGTACATTAAGTTTGCTGACGAGAGCATTGTATTTACATGTGCTACCAATCCATCTATTCCAACTGCTTATCCACGTCCTGGTGATGGAAACTATGGTCAGTTTATGCAGATTACTGCTAAAACTATTAATAGTGTTACGGTAAACGTTGGTATTTCTACTGACACTAGTGCTCATACGTTTGTTAGTGCCACCACAGATGCTGTAATTTACGGAACTGCTCAACAAACTTTCATTGATGCTGAGCGTGATGAAGCTGCTAAGGTATTCACTGAAGCAAAGAACATTGCTCTCCAGGTTATCAACAATGAAACTACATCAGTTTCTGCTGGCAACACAGAGACTCAAGTCTTTGACTATACTATCACTGATGACTGGGACGATGACTCAGCACCACTACCTCAGTGTGGATCTGCTATTGCTGCTACTGATACTCTCTTTGGTATCATTATTCAAGCAATTGGTACTGACTCTGGTGTTGGTAACCTTAGTGGTGTCACTAGAACTGTTACACCACAACCAACTACCTATACTACAGGTAATTGCTCTGATGTTCTAACAACAATTGATGCTTTAACTAGTATCGTTACTGATTCGTTGTATGCTGGTAATCTAAACGATCTACCAGATATCAGCAATGGTAACTGGGACTGTGCTAACGTCCGTAGTACGATTGATAACCTCTTTGACATCTTCACAGATGCCATTTCTAGCGGTTCTCTCGGTCAACTACCCGTTGTTAACCGTGGTGACTTTATCATCAACGCAGAGGCATCTAAGTGCTTTAGAGACGTTTCTTACATCGTTGATGCTATCGCCAATGATCTTAAGTACGGTGGTAATATCAACTCCGTACAAGCAGGGGAAGCATACTATGTTGGTAATCAACTAGAGTACATCGATGGTGAGAAGACAGAAACTCTCGATGCTTGGAATTATGTTGGAAGCATGGCAATCGCAGCAATGCGTAACTTTGACTTCCTCGCATTTAACTGTGTCACAACTAATTCTACTGCTTTAGTGTCCATCGCAACACCAACTGGTGGAACTAGAAATGTTCCAGCAGCTGCTCTGTTAGATGTTAATGATACCGCAGGTATTCTAATTGGTATGAAACTTGTAGAGTATTCTCTATCTGACTTTACCAACGGTCTATTGAATAGTGGTTCTACACCTATCTACAATAATATTCCTGAAGGTACATACGTCAAGAGTATTGTTGATGCTAGTACTATTGAACTTGGTGTTGCGGGTTCTAGACAAGAGACAGGTAACAATGTTAATGCTCTACAAATTAGCAGCAGCACTAATCTATACTTCACCTTTGAGAAAGGATCTTGGGCAGATACACTTCCACAGACTGTAACTGTTGGTCCTGAGTCATCTGATCCAGATGTTATCCAAGATACCACAGTTTCTCCTTCTCAGCGTGAGTGTGCTTCTACCGCTACTGCTATCATTCAGTTAACGGAAAACATCACCACCATTATTAACACTGGTCTAACCAAAATTGTAAATGGTGTGATTGTTCCTACAGTAGATCGTGCTGAACCAACATTCAACACTGCTCTACTCGCATCCAGAGCAACTGTATTCACTATTGATACAACTGGATATGGTTCTCCAAATGCTCATGACTTTGAGACTGGAACTCCTGTTAGACTTGTTCCACGTCCTCGTTTTGATGTAAACACTGGACAATATGTTGAAGTTGATAAGCGTCTTGTCAGACTACCTAATGGATTCGAAACTAACGAAACATATTACGTAATTGCTCCTGGTAGATCTACTCAACCTGTTGATTATTCTGGAACAACATACTTTAATGGTAGCGATCAAACTAAGTTGATGCTCGCAACCTCTAAGGAGAACGCAGCAGCAGGTATCTACATCTATGCTTCTGAGACAGCAGTTATTGATCCTGATGTTGAGATCGATATCTACCAGTTTATTGTCGATGATAAGTATGATCTCATTACTTACACTTGCGACCTTACCACTGCCTATGTTGGTGGTATTGAAACAGATATTGCTCACGTATTTGACAGACCATCTACTTCTACCACACCTCAGAAAGTATTCTTTAGAGCAATTGAAGGTAGTGATCTACCTGATCTTTCCACTACCTATGCTAGCAACCCAGCAATTGCTATCACCACTGGCATCAATGCTGGTAAGATTAACCCCAACGTAGAGTTTTATGTACGTTATCAGACTAGCAAGGTCTTCACTATTCATGAGAGTCTAGCTGATGCTCAGAATAATGTAAACCCAATTGAATTTAACAACGCCAATGGTCGCTTTAGAGTTCTCTCTAATAAGAAGCGTAGTCCAATGCGCTTTGATCCTACATTTGATGGTGATGATACCGATAACGGTAAGTGGTATCTACAATGTAAGGACAGAATTACTGGAGAGTCTGATCAAACTCTAATTAATGGTCAGATCTTCTATAGAATTCACGAGGCAGATTATAAGAGCAAACCTACCACAACTGATACGTGGTATGAGCGTGTTGGTGACACTCGTGAGGCAGATGAGAGAACATATAAACTACGTTATGTCATTCCTAAGTATCTTGAGAATGCTAGAGATCCTATCAACGGATTTGCTATTAAGACAAGAACTGACGACACACGTAGACTTGTCCCACAGAAACTACTACTCAAGCCTGTTGCTGGTAACGTATATGGCGCTCGTTTCGAGAACCCGCAGCAACCAGGAGAATATATTGGATTCACTCGTGGAGAACTAGATGCTGATGATACCCTCAAACTAGAGGACTCATATGATCCATTTAGAAGACCTCTAACTGGTGAAGATCAGGACATCGACTACAGAGCAATCGCAAGATTTACTTCTGGTGTTTCTTCTACCATTCAGTCTGGTCGTTATGTTAAAGATGAACTTGATGATACTATTCAGTATCTAGAACTGACTGTATTCGATCATGGTATCGATACTAAAAATTTCCCTGGTCTTAGAAACGAAATTTTAACATCTGTTAAGATTACTGCTCCTCAGGGTGGTTCATTTGTTACTAACAAGACTCAAAGTGTTTCTACCAGTGCTATTTCATTCACGGGTAATTCTTCGGGTACTGCTTATATCCATGGATACTTCAATGTTGGTGGTGATCACTACCTAATCATTAAGGGTATTAGTGGTGCTAAGGGTGTAAGTTCTCTAGAGTATAGTGAGTTCCAAGGCACAAGATTTACTCAAGGTTCTGTCTTCGCAGATATGCTAGAAGATCAGGATATGGGCAAATCGCTACCTCTGAAGACTCATATCAAGAAAAAATTCCCTGAGTATTATTACAAGCAAAATGGCGCTAATGTCTATACCATTACACCTGGTGATAGAATTCAAGACAGCACAGGTATTGAATACTACGTCGAATATGTTGAGGATACTGGAGTTATTGAAGACACCTTCTATGTCTTTAATAGTCAAGAACTACAGAAGCGTATCGCAGGTCAGCAAGATGGTATTTACTATCTAACTTGTCTACGTGGTAATATTTCACCATTCCCACAAGGTGCTGGTGTTTCTACCAACTTCCAGAAGTTTAAGTTCTCTCAACCAGTTGGTAAACTATATCCTCTAAACTATAGAAATGATCCTCTTTGGTTTACTAAAAATGGTACAACCAACGAAGAGAAGAACTACTATTCCCAGTTAATTGATCCACCTAAGGCATTCTCTGCTGCTGACAATTACATCCACGGTAAAGTTACTATTAACGATACCAAAAACTCTGTAACAAGAGAATTGATGGGTGACTTGAGTATGCAACCAGCGTTTATCGAGAATGACTATACTAATACTACCTCAGATTCTGCTGGAAATGTAATCGATAATAGAATTAGAGCACAGGCAGGTAACGCAACTTCTGGTTCAGAAGATCGTCGCATTCCTATTGCTGGTGATAGTACAGTTCTAACAGATCAACGTTATTATGTTGAACTTAGAAGACCTTCTATTGCTCGTGCTGGTAACCACACATTTGAGTATCTTGGATTCGGTCCAGGAAACTACTCTACTGGTCTTCCTGCTAGACAGGAAATTGTTCTTACACCAGACGAAGACTTCTATGCTCAGTCTAAGAAGCAAGATGCTGGTATTGTATTCTATACTGGTATCAACTCTCAGGGTGACCTCTACATTGGTAACAGAAGAATCAATGCTATCACTGGTGAAGAAACATTCATCGATAGAGCAACACTAGAAGATGATGGAGATGAGGATGATGTAGTCGATCAGCTCGTTACTACCTTCGATACTCCTGTAACGTTTAACCAAAACATTACGATTGTTGGTGGTCCTGATGGTGAATTGGTTAACAACGTTAACTCACCTGTTCTAATCAACGTACCTGATAGACAACTCAAGAACCTTAATGCTCCTCTAGTTGTTTACTCTCTCGTTTCTCAGACTGATCCTGTTACTGGTCTACCACAGGATCTATTACTTGATAGAGAGTCATTCTTCCCCAACACTACTGGTGATATCAGAATTGGCAAGAACCGTGTTGATGCTGCTATCTTCGGATTTAATCCAAGAGGTGAGGGTCAGGGATATAAGATCCAGACACATGCTCCTGGTGGAATTGCTTCTAACATTACACCTAATCAAGATTCTCTTGTCATTGATGGTGGATCTAGACTTGCTGCTACTCAATATGTAACTTATACTAACGTTATACCAACAACTGGTGATATTCTACTTAAGGGTAGCGCAATCAATAAGAACGGTTCACTTGGTTGGATTTTTGCTAACATCTATAATACTATTCCTAACAACATTATTTCTTCCTTGGAAGTTATTGTTGATCAGGGTGTTAATGTTGGTAAATTTACCTTCATTGATTCTAACAGCAATCCTGTTACTATCGGTTCACTTAATATTAAGTCTTCCTCTGAAATCAGACTACAGAACATCAATTACAATGGTCTGTTGAATGGAACATGGAAGGTTCTTTCCACCCCTACCTATCCATATGATCCAACTGATAATGTAGTATACTTCCAGATCAATCCAAGAACTGGAACTCCAATTGGAGCATTCAATGCTACTTGGGATTCTGAAATTGTTAATGGTGGTACTAATCCATCAAACAATGCTATTATTTCCTTCTCTGTTTCTAATTGGAAAGAGACAGCAATTATTGGTGGTGAAGCACTTAGAACTGAAACTGAGACTTATGGTCAATTCAAACTCGGTATCAACACCATCGCAAGAGCAACACATGATGCTTATCTAGATGGATTTGTCGAACCTCTTAACACTGATCCTCGCGCAAACCTAGATGTAGTCGGTAACGCATACATCAGCGGTCGCTCGATGACTGACTGGTTGGCAGAAGATGAGTATAACGATCGCGAGAGAAACAGAATCTCTGATGCTCTAGTTGTTGGTTGGAACGATGGAAGTGCTGAAAATAGTGATGACATCGATGCTGTAACTGCTGCTCTTCGCGTTTCTACTGAAACTTCAGCAATCACTGAGTCTAGTAGAGGAAATAACGAGAACAAGGTTGGTATTAACGTCAACAATAGTGAACTAGACAGAGCATTGGTTGTTAAGGGTGACTCTCGCTTTACTGAAGATGCTCGCTTTGAGCGTGACATCGAAGTTAATGGTGATGGAACTATTGGTGAAATCAGAACTGATATCACGACTGGTACATTTGGTATTGTTGATGAGAGTACTTTCACTGGAACATTCAACATTGCCAACAGCGCAAATACAGCGAACATTGCTAATGGTGCTGAGACAGTAAGATTTGCTGATGTAACTACTAACGCTCAGACGATTAACATTGGTAACAACTCATCTACCAATACAATGTACATTGGTAACAATGTCACTGGTGATCAGTTCTTCTATGTTGGTAATGCTTCAAATCACTCCAACTTCTATATCGGTAACGTTCCTGATAGTGCTACAGTTGCTACTGATGGTTCTGTAGCAACACCTGGTTCTGGCATCAGTAAGGTTTCAATTGGTGGTGCTTTCGGTAACACTAACGAAGATCTCTCTTATGTAAGAGTACATACTCAATCCTTCAGAGTAGATGGTGACCAGTGGTTAGGATTCCGCCGTCCAGGCGGTACAGCAAACCTAAGATCACAAGCATCTTTCATCAACTTCTTCTCTAACTCTGGTGGTCCTTCTACAATTAACTTCGGTCTAAATGCTTCTGAAGTTAACATCGCTGGTCAGGGTGGTACGACTACTATCAACAACTCATTGTATGTTGTTGCTTCTGCTAAATTTGATGGCAACATCCTACTTTGTGGTGGTCTTGCTTCCTTCGCATTTGAAGGTGTACGTGGTCAACTTGGAACAGCGTTTACTGGACATGATGATGGTGTTGAACCAGATGGTACATTCACTAAGAACGTTGACATTCTTAATGTCCTAGTTCTAGATCCTACTGATGATGGATATAACGCAGTTGATACTGCTGGTTCTGGTCAATGGGGTGGAAATGCTTATCAACAGGCAGTTACAAATATTGGTGGAATACCTGAAGTTGAACCTCAGGAACTAGCTATATTAACTGGAGATGAATACTATCTACCAATCAAGAACAAACCAACTCTTGCTAATGGTGATCCATATCTATCAACAAATGATTATATCATCATTAATGCTAGCGTAAGTGCATCTGGACATCCAGAATTCTTACAAATTCTAGAAGTCATGAGAGCCAATATTGGTCCTTATTACTTAAGAGTTAAGCGCCAACCATTTGGTGCGTTCGGTGCGATTCTATCAAATCATCCTGATACTACACCAATCTACAAGGTTAATGTACAGTTTGATGCTACCTGGTTTGAGCAATCAATCCCTGCTTCTAGTGCCGCTGGAAGTCTTTCCAACTTCTATCTTGCTGAGTTTGGTGGTACTCTAACTACCAATGATTATATTATCGCAAGTAGAGATGATTCTACTGGAACATTTGAATATGTTAAGGTTCAAACGCCACTTTCTGAAGAGGTTCAGAAGTTTAGAATCAACAATGGTGAAGACTGCAGCGATGTTGGTGGCGATGTATTTGTTGTTAACTCTGTTACTGGTGACACCAATATCGCTGGTAATCTTACTATCAACAATACAATTAAACTTGATGGTGGTTGTGGAACAATTAAACAGGTTGCCTTCTCAGCAACTGCTACATCTAGAACTAAAATTCTAACTAATGTAGTTGTTACAAGCACTGATGATACTATTTCTGATATTCTTCCTGGTGATGTTATAAAAGTTACCACTAACGAATCTATAATTGAAGTTATTACTGACACGATTGTTGAGGCAGTTGATACTGTTAATAACACAATTCATATCAGCATCCCGTTGGCTGGTGCTTCTACTGCTACCATCGCATTTACTGCTAACAGAAATGAGAAATTAACTCTCACTAATGGAAGCGAGGTCCCAACATTTGAGGTTGATACCTGTACTGGAACAACTCATATTGGTACTCAGTTCGGTAGAATTGAAGTTGAATATGCTGAAGCAGGCACTGCTAGCTCTAACATTACTAATGATGCTAGTATCGCAACTTCATTTGATAATGGAGAGTTCACATATGCTTATGGATACTGGTTCGATCCTCAGATCGTTGCTGATGGTGGTCCTTCCACTACTGTTGATGGTACTGTTACTGGATCTTCTAACAACATTCAGATTCCTGTTGGAACTTTAGGTGTTGGAGATGGTAAGTTTGTTGCTGGTGACCTTGTATTTGTCGGTACTCCTACCGCTGCTTCTACTGGTAAGGGAACATTCATCATTGGTAAAATCAATGAGACTGTTGAAGATGCCGCTGGAAAAACAATTGTTATTGAAACTCCTGATAGTGGTATTACTACTAATGAACCATTTAATACTCCTGGTGATGACGTATATGCTTCTGGCAATGTTGTCAGAAGAGTTATCAAGCATAAAGAGTTTGCTAGAGTTATCGATGTTGATAGAAGAACCAGAACACAATCTGGTGCTCAATCAGATTACACTTCGGTAATCCTCGATAAGGGTTATGTCGTTCAACAAAAACTAGATTATCTTGGATGGTTAGCATTTACTAATGAGCAACATCAAGCTGTTGCTTGGGCTGTTGTATCAGGTAGGTTAAAAGGTGTCGCCCATAAGGCGATCATGAATGAGCAGAGAGGCGACGGTGCTATTGAGTATAGAACTGGTAGTCTGAATCTTGCTAACGATCTTAACATGATTGGTGGAAACTTTGAGATCTATGACTCTGTAAATCAGACTAGACTCTTTGGATTTGTTAATGATGACGGTCACGCTGATCACCAAGGTCTACTTGTTTGGGATGCTGGTGTTGTTGCTCGTGGTGACTTCTTCCTCTTTAGTGGTAAGGATCCTGAAAATGTTATCACAAACCCTGATGTTAATATTCCTACATTCAAGGTTGATAATGATGGTAATGTATCAGCACAAACAACCTTTACTGTTATTGGTGAAGCAGCAGCAGTACCAAACGCTGCGACTAAGCAACTTTCTGTTCAAAATCTTGGACCTAATGGTTCTGAAGAGTTTGTAGTCAAGAAGGATAGTTCAATCGATTCGTTCGGTTATACTAACTTCTACTCTAGCAGCGGTGGTAGACATACGAGATATCTCTCATCTGCTTCTCCAGAAGAAGATTTGACTCTATCACCCAATATCGCTTACTTGGTAAATACTACAGCATCTTCTACTTTAATTCTTACATTACCAACCTCTCCACAAACTGGAGACACTGTAAGAGTTGTAGATGTTGGCGGACAACTAAGTTACAACACTTCGCTTGTACTTAGAACCGCAGAATCCTCTGGAACTAAGATTCAGGGAGACGCAACTGGAACTCTACTAGGTGATAGATTAACGCCATATCCATCGGGTGAACTTGTAGTTCAAACTCCAAATGCCGCGTTTACTTTAGTTTACCTAGGAGGAACAGATAATAACGGTCAGGTTGGTATTCCTACTGCCGTACAAGGTTGGTGGTTAATGGAGGTCTGATAAATGGCAAGTTACAACAGAATCAAAGCAACCAGGGCAGTTCCAATTGGAACAATCATGCCCTGGTCAGGTTCATCTAGCAGTTCTGCTTTGCTAGAGGATGCAGTTCCACATGGATTTTTAGTTTGTAGAGGACAAACATTACTAGCAAGGGATTATCCCTTATTAGCACAGTTACTTGGAAACATGTATGGTCCATTCCAGGAAGTGGGTGGACCTATAGTTGGTATTCAAAATGAATATCCTAATTATGATGAGAATGATCAATTTACTTTACCCAATCTAAACAATTGCTCTCTAGTTGATTTGGAAGCATCGCGTTTAGCACCCGAAGATCTCGTTGTTGTTGGTGAATATATCACAGAAAATGGTGCTGATGCTGCTCCATTGAACTTAGTTACTTCTTACATCGATGTAAATTTCTCTGTTGAATCAGATTCAAATTTATCTGGTAAGATTACTGGAATCGCAATAGAAGACCCAGCATTCTTCTCTACATTTAGAACTATTCCTAGAAAACTAGGTGTTGATCATACTGCTGGACACTCTCACCCACAACCAGAGAATAGGCAATATACATCTGCTAATCCTTCTGGTAGATTTGTTGCTCCTTTTGGACCTGGAGCATTTGAACCTGCTGACGTTGATGGAGGAAGATGGACTACTGGATCTTCTGAGGGTTATGGAAATGAAGATCTTGCTGATAGATTTGATCCTGGTATTACTCAGGTTACATGGTTAGATCCAGCAAACCAAAGTTTGCTATCTTTGAATCAATTTAGAGATATTCCTACTGCCTCTACAGAGTTACCAGCAACTAGAATCAATCAATCTAGAACAATTCCTAACTACGGTTATCAAGAAGAATTTGAGGATGATTATTCTTGTCTTGTCACTGTCCAAGATCCCGCATTAACTGGTAAGTTTCCACCACAAGGAAGATATAGTGGTAAAAACAACTTTTATGCTAGTGGACAAGTATCTGCTTCTAGATCACAATCTACATATGGTGTTACTCTGAACCATAATAATGATGCTTGGAATTCAGTATCCTTAACTTCTCACAATCACTTTACTGTTGATGTTTCTATGGAGAGGGGACAAATGAGAATTCCTGGTACATTACTCATAAATAATATGACAACAGGAACTATTTCTCCTGTTAGTGTTGATAAAGCGTTAAGCGTCCAGATCAACCCCAACACACCTTCTCTCACTACTCTGGTTGTAATAAGGGTATACTAAATGGCAGTATTTTATAACAGAGAAAAAGCGAAGATCGGTACTTTAACTGGATCAATTATTCACTGGTCGAAACAATTGGCAACTACTGATCCAGATGACTCAAATATTAAAGATATTCTACCAGCGGGATATTTGAGATGTGATGGGGCAATTTATGCTGCTGAAATTTTTCCTGCTTTAGCAGAAATTCTTGGTGTTGGTGCTGAATCACGATATAAAAAACCAAATATCACACTTTTAAATAATCAGTTTCAGTTACCTGATTATGGATCTAAAAAGTTAAGAGCATCTAGTGGATCTAACTTAGGAGATGATGTGGATCTACGTATCTTAGATGATAATGACAATGAGATTACAAAATCTGGTGTTGGATTGAGTGTAGAGAGTAATATTGGAACACAGTATGAGATTTTGTATCAAGGAGATTTTTTCTTACCATCTCAGCAAATTCCTGTGACGGGAGAACCAAAATTTGTACGATCATTTGGCAATTATACTGATACTACAGAAGTATTAGAAAATTCTTTCATGCCTCATGCCCACTTCCATGATGGTAATAGAACTAGAGTAAGATCTTCTACTGGTAACGAATTTGGACCAATTGGTAGAAATTTTTACACACACAAAAGTACTATTTGTGTTGTTCCTTGGTATTATAATACATATCAAGAATTGTGTTTACAATCAGCAACTAGGAAGAAATTAAGCAGTACTAGTATTCCTGATGGTTCTTCCAACTTCTTTGGATTTAGTTGTACAAGAACAGTTCATGGTGGTTGTTTAACAGGTTGCGAATTCTTGGCAGCGTTTGAATGTTTGATTCCAGATTTGGACGCTATTAGTCCAGATTCTTCTTCTTATGTGAAGCAGGATTTTATCAATAATTTTGGTGAATGTGAATATCCTGTTTGGGCTGGTCAGAGTAACTGTACTGGCGGAAATACAGGATCTCAACAAGAAGAAACTTGTGGAAATATTGATTATGAAGGCACTGTATTTACATATTGCGAAGGAAATGGTTGTAACGGTGTCTTTGGACTAGGTGCTATGCCTTCTAGATCAAGTGGTAGTTCTTTTGAACCTTCTGTTACTTTAGATCCTAACTATAGTGATATAAACCTTCCATTTGACTCTTTCAAGCAAAGTGGTGACCCAGATACTTTCTCTGGTGTTAGTAATAATACTATGGAAACTGAACCATTTGGTGATAATGCTACACATAGACACTTTTTAAATTTTGAAGCCCAACCACATACTTTTGTGGTAAATACATTACCGACGTTCATTCCTTCGGCAGATTTGCTATCAACCATTAACATTAAAGTTAATAAAGAGAATAAAGCAGATCAATTTATTCAACCATATATTGTCCAAGAGTTCCTGATAAAGTATTAAAGCAATGCCAGTTTCATATAGAAATCGTTATTCAAATTATCTTCAGGAACATCGTAACAACTATGCTCCTATAGGTTCTATTTTCCCTGTAGGAGTAGATAGTTATTCTTCTCCTGATGACAGGAATGGAGATGGATCTGGTGGAGAAGATCCTGAATATGGATACAATGGTTATTTGTATTGTGACGGTAGTGAACTAAAGATTAGAGACTACCCTCACCTATATCTTGCTGTCAAAAACACTTATGGTGGTAGTACTGGTATTAATATTAATGTAAATGGTGAACCTGGTTCAATTAGAAGAACATATTGGATCAACAATAAGATGTTCATCAATTTTTATAAAGATGAGGGAATTGATGCTAATATCAAAATGCCATATCCTTATGGTGTATTGTTTAGGTTTAGAGATGATACTAGCGATACTCCAGCAGGACCTGGATTTGGATCTTTACCATCTAGTATCTTTGATTATGATGTTATCTATTCAACAAAAACACCAACCGAAGATACAAGTGGAAATACTCCTAGCGGCGAGTTTGCCTATGAAATTATATTTCCAGATAATGTAAATGTTGGAAGTCTTCCACAAACTGCTACAAATGTGGTTTCTGGTACACATCCAAATGTAATTATTTCTAAATCATTCAGCTTACGAGATGTTCCTCGTAATGTTGGAACATTTAAGTTACCTGACTATAGAGACAGAGTAATTGTTGGCGTTGGTGCCGTTGATGGTCAGGGTTCTCCTACAGTTGAAAATGCTCTGATTAACCAAGTAGGGCAGACTGGTGGTACTTGGTACATTTCTACAGACACATTACTTGACGGCGGACTATTTTTTACTGTTGGTGATGTTAAGACTAGAGGATATTCGGATATTCGAGCAGATATATTTACATTTTTACAAGGTAGTGTTGAGTATAGAGTTGGTCCAACAGATAATCACTATTTTAATAGACCAGCAGAACACTTCCATAATATTTTAGGAAGTGAAGCAGATGAACTAACTAACTCTGAATTTGCTGCTACTCCAGTTGATCAATTTGCCGCGATGTATTCTACGAGTAGAGCAAACATTACTGCTTTTGCTCCAGTTGGTGGTGGTGGATTACCATTAGGTCATTCACATGGTCTCACTAAAGAACCATTAAATGATCCAAGTGCGGCAACATATGGTAACACTGCTGGTATTGGTGGATATGATCCTACCACTCCTGCTGATAAGTTTTGGGACGTTTCTGACCCAGAATTACTTTCATATCTAAACCCTCTTGGTGATGGTAGAATTGGATATGACGATGTTTCATTGGAACCACATGGTCCTGGAACAGGTGAGTGGGAAGGATTTGTAAAACCATCTATCGCACAAAGTAATGTTTATCTTGCTTTTGGATATGGTGCTTCCGCAACTGGTTTTTCTAATCCAGGTGAATTAAAAAGATCTAGAAGGGTTGAATATAAATTAGATTTTACTGGTTACACTCAATTATATGTGTACGCCGTTGCTGGTAATGATAACAATGGTGGAGAACGTCCAAACAACCCAGGTGAAGGATTGTATTGTTTGTTTAGTAATGGTGAATCGCTTCGCCTTTTCCCATCTGTACAAGATTTTAAATCTGAAAATGGATTAGATCAAGGAGAAGCTTTTGACTTATATGATGCTATTCATTCAAATTGGAAAGAATTTGTTATCGATATTCCTGCGGCATTACAAGATCAACCAGATCAAGTAATTGTATTGAAACAAGATCTTAACTTTACAGTTGAACAAGATTCTGGTGTTCCTGCTGGTAACCAGAATGCTAATGACATGTTGGGTATTCAGGGCATTGGATTGCGTGGTGGTATTGATCAACCAGCAGTAAATCTTCCTGGTGTTTATCCAATTACTGGATCACAAATTTTTAATATTGCTACATTACAGTATTATCCTCTAGATGAGACTGTCGAAGTTACTTGTTCTGAATCACATACTTTTGATATTGGACAATATGTAGAACTTGGTGGAGTTAGTCCAGCAGGATATAATGGTAAATATGAAGTTATCTCAGTTGATGGAGCTGATACATTTACTGTTCAAAGAGATGGATCTCCTGGTGCTTCATCAGGTAGTGGTGGTGTTGCTAGACTAGCATTGGGTATATTTGAAGAGACGGTAGTTGAACCCAATCCAAGACTATATGTGGTCGATGCTTCCACAGTTATTGGTAAGAAAGTACAGACTGTTAGTGTACCTGGAACTGGTGTTCTATTCCAAGAGGAAGAGTTAACAACTACGGGTGCCTTAAACATGTCTCCCGTAGCAGGATCTGCTGGAACTGTAACTGAAATTAGAGTTGATATTTATGCTCCTGGAGGCGGTGGTGGTGATAGCACTAATGATGGTGCCTCTGGTGGTTATGCTTATGCTACATTTGAAATTGATGGTCAGACATTTACAGTTTATGCTAATGGTGGATCGGGTGGACAAGATGGTAATAGTGGAGGAGCTGGTGGTAGTGGAGGAGATTTTACTATTCCTGCCGCATTGTTAGCAGCACCATATGATGAGATTGTTACTATTAGTACATCAGAAAATGGTGGTGATGGTGGAACAGGTGGTGCTGATGGTCCTGGATCAACCACTGCTGGCACTTCATTATATGGTCCTGGTGGTGCTGGTCAATATGAAACTTTTACTCAATCAGTAGCTGGAACATGGACAAAATATACTTCGAGTGGATCATATGATGCTGGTACTGCTGGTGACGATGTAACTTCTAGAACTATTCAAGTCAGAGCTGCTGGTGGTGGCGGTGGCGGTGGTAACGGCAATGGCAACTCAGGTTGTGCGGGATCTGGTGCTTATGGTGGTGCTGGTGGTCCTGGTGCTCTCGTTACTGCTACTGTTGGAGCAACTGCTTTCTCGTGGGTTCTTGGCGCTGGTGGCAATAAAGGATTTAATAATGTCGATGCCAATGTATCTGGAACTGGTTCAGAAGCAGGACCATCAACTGGTGGTGGTGGATCAGCAGCTGGTGGTAATGGTGCTACAGGAGCATGGGGTAATGGTGCTACCGCAGGTGCTGGTGGTGGTGCTACTGGTGTTTATGCTGTCAATGGTAACGCAATGTTTGGTGCTGGCGGCGGCGGCGGTGGCGGTGGATCAGGTGGCGGATTTAATGGTGGTAACACTACTGATGGATGCTATGCTGGCGATAGTTGGAGAAATGCTGCCGTAGGTCTTCAAGAAACTGCTAATGCTTTAGGATTTGCTAACGGTGCTACTGGAACTTCTGGTAGTTGTACTGCTGGTGGTGGAGGTGGTGGCGGAGCATCTGCTGGACCTTCAGGATCTGCTTCTGGTGGTGATGGTGGTCAGGCAGGTGTGGGACATAATGGTAATGGTGGTGGTACTGGGGGTAGAAACGGTGATTCTGCTTGGAGAAATACACTAGTTAGTAGTGCTTCAATTAGTACTGCTGGTAATGGTGGTGCTTCTGGCTACAATGGTGGTGCTGGATATGTTGAGATTAAAGTTGATCAAGAAATTGAATACGCAGGTAAAGTTGGTGGTGCTGGTGGCGGTGGCGGTCACATTTACTTAACAATCAACAGCAGAAATGTATCGGTTGTTGCTGGTCTTCAATCGCCTGGAAATGGCGGTGGTGAAGGAGCTACTGGCGGATCAGGTTATGTGAAAGTTGAGTATAGAGGAACTGAAGGTGGTGAGGATGTAGATGGTCTCCCAACAACTCCAGTTGGTAAATACTTCGAGTGTGATTCTGAAGGTGTTCCTTCTGGATCTGCTTTCTCTGATAATCTCTGGAAAGAATCCTCTGCGAATGGTGATGTTAAAGATAATTATACAAAACCAGTAAGTCCTGGAGCAGGTTCTGGATCTAGTAGTGGATTTACGATGCCAGGTGGTGGAAATGGCGTTGCACCAAAATATGGTAATAGATCTACAAGATACTTACCATTCTCTGGTCCTGGATCAAGAGAATATGTATTAGGTCCTATTGACATGAGAAATATTAATAAGTTGAAATTTTCAGTAACAAAAGGAAACAATATTAATGGTGGTGAAACACCAAATGAAGATTTAATGGTATACTATAGAGCAACTGGAGGCACAACAACTACGCTCCTTGATGCTATTGTCACAAGTTCAGAAACTTTAACTGGATGGGTGGAAAAAGAAATTGCCATCTCTGAAACTTCTAACGCAAGAGGATCTAGTATGGAGTTGATCCTAAAGCAGACAAGACCAGCTAGTCAAGATGACAATGCTGAGACTACTTTTGATAACTATGGCATTTCTGCTATTACAATGTTCTTTGATGAGTATATTGAAAGAACATTTGTTCCTTCTAACGGAAGTACAATTGAAGATGTTGACTTTGTTGATGACATAGTAACTGCTTTAAGTTCTGGTATTGTTGTTAGTGAAGGAGCATTTGAAATGAGTTCTTCTACACCAATCTCAACCACCGCTCTTGTTTCACCAGAAAATAACATTCCACTTATTACTAGATATCATAGAGCAAAATATTTAATCAAAGCAAGATAATTATGGATGAAGAAAATTATGTATTCCCATTAGATAAAATGGTGGGAGAATTTGATGACTTTATTGGTATTTGGAGAAACTTTGTACCTAGGCAGTTTTGTACTCATGCTATTGATAGGTTCGAGACCATCACTAATGGTTCTATTCATGTTGATATTGGAGAGGGATCGGAACAATTTGGGTCTAAGTTAGGGAGACATGATAAACAGTTGATCTTTAATGATTATGACACTGAAATAACAACACATGCTAATGAGTATCTCAAGTGTTGTCTTAAGCACTATTGTATGAGATATGAGCAATTGCTGAATGTTAGATTACAATCATATACTGTGAAGGGACAAAAGACACCACCTCAGGGTGGATATCACGAATGGCATTATGAAAACGCATCATATGCGTCAGCGAGTAGAGAATTAGTATGGACAGTTTACTTAAATGATATGCCTGATGGCGAGGCAGAGACTGAGTTTCTGTATCAAAAGAGAAGAATTAAACCTGAAGCAGGACTAGTTTGTATTTTTCCAGCAGGTATGACACATGTTCATAGAGGTAATACTGTTTTTACTAAAGATAAATACATTTTGACAGGATGGGCTCACAAGGTACACTAATGACTGGATCGTATGCATCACCAGAAGTAGAATTATATGTAAATGCTCTAAACCGAACCATGCTTAGAAATGGTCTCACAAAGAGCATTAGTGAAGAATACTGGACTTCTGATATTAATCCTATCTTATTTCCCTTGTGGGATTCTGATAGAGATAGATTGGAGACTTTTGTCCGTTATAAGGATGGAAGAACTTTCATCAATAAAACTAAACATCAAAGAAATCAAAAGACGGGTAAGTATACCTGGGTATCTTATGAATATAAGGTATCGCAGCATTTACCACAAGAATTAGATGATCTTTATACTGATTTGGTTGATCGGTATGTTCAATATAAAGATATCGAAGAACAAGATCTAGAGAGTAATCTATTGGCAAAGTATGCCAGAGGTCATATTGCTAGTTGGACACAGATTCGTTTGATTCGTAAGTTTATGCTTGATGAATCTGATTGGTCACAAACTCTCGATGCTCCTATCAATGATGAGCAGAAAGCACAGTGGGCAACATATAGACAAAAACTTAGAGACATCCCACAAGAACAGCAAGATGATACACATCCAAATGATGTTAAGTTCCCAGTAACACCAACAAAGTTTGTTACTCTTTTGGAAGAAAATACTTGGGTAGACGAGGAAGCAGCAACTGATCCATATCTTGATAATATGGAGCATTTCTTTAAACTTAATCAAACAGTTTATAAGAAGTTTGTCAATAGATTGATTACATATATGGCAGCAGCAGTTTCTGTTGAGATTATTGATGATATGCCAGTCACTCGTGTTCAGAAATTCCCAACTTCGGATGATCTTAACAGCATCCTCGCAAGAATCGAAGCAGGAGAAATTTGATGGCATTAATTTCACTCAATCCATTAACAGAATACGACCTATGTGTTCGTATTGCTAAGAACGAGGACAAATATGTTCTGGTAATCAATAATAAAAACTATCATACACTGTCTGATGAGAAAAAGACAGTAGTATATAATTATTATAAAGATCCTATTGATGATGAAAATGCTAACTGGATTATCCCAGAAGCAGAAATTGGTGCTGTATTTGAGGCAGAGACATTATACTATGTGTTTGATAGTCAGATCAAAGCAACAGAAGCAGCTTTTGATTGGTTCCCAAACTTGCCCAATCTACCAGACGCAGATCATTTTATTGAAGCATATGTGGTCGCTCCTAATGGTACAATTCCATTTGGAAACGGATCTCCCACAGAACCTGCTTGACACCAGACTGACGCTGTGCTAAGGTAGCAAAGCACCAGTCACTTCATTACTAATGAAAGTACCAACACAACCAGAGTTGATACATCTACAGTTTCAAGCAATGATACGCGATCATAGTATTCCTGAATGCGAGATTGTGTACTGTGGCGAGAAAGAGTATACCACTGAGTATGCTGCTCATCCTGAATACCATGGACAGATGATGCATTGGTACCTTATTGGTGGTGAACATGAAGTTCCAGTATGTGACATTCATTCTATCGATGAGGTAGATGAAGATGATACTGTACCAGAAAATGATGGTTGGGGACCTCAAGTATAAAATCAAATGAAACATGAGAAACGTAAAGATGCTCTCGGATTATTCTATGAGAGTGTTCTAAAACCAGATCATCAACTTCGTCAGTGTGCTCATAACCAAGAGTGTTACAATGAATTGATGGAATGGCGCAGTGAAATTATAGAATACCTTGACAAACGTCGCAATGAAGACTTTAATGACAACTGAAATCAACTGGAAAAATGAGTATTCAAAACAGCGCAAAGATCGTATGCAAGATGCGATCGATGATTATCTCAACGATGATAAAGTATCAGCACGACAAACGTATGAAGAGATGCTATCTGGCGTCGATGATGTGATAGAATATCACAAAACAGCATATTGTCGTGCTATGTCTCTTCGAGATCTTATGACTGGCAACACTGTTCTCAACCTAGACCACCGTATTCCTGAACGCTACTAATGACTGAAGAAGACTTTAAAACAGCAATCAATAATATTCTGATGATGCAGAATAACAATGATGCTAACTTTCAGATTTTACAAGCACAAATTGATGGTCTTCAACGCCAATTAAATCAGTTGAATGACTTGAAAGAAATGTTCCGTCTTCCTAAGGTAGAGAACCAAAACCGTCAACCATTTGAAGAGGTTGACGAGTGAAGTTTACTAGTGGTATGATGGTTCAGTATCGCACCACTAAAGGGTGGATAGATTTTATTGGTGATAAGTATATCACCATTTGCTACATCGATCGACCTGACCCATCATGTCGTCATGGTCGTTATCAGTCAACTTTATGTGTTTTTCGAGAGTATTGGGATGAAGTATGCAGTTGTGTGGATGAAGAACAAGAAGAAGGGGCAAGCAAAACAGCAAGCGATCTTCTATAACCTAGATGATGCTAGCATGTGGGAACAGCACATCAATAAAACAATACATGCTAAGACTGATATCATTCCTATTTTTAGTGATTAATGTATAATTTGTATTGGATCAACGACACATTGCTTCCTGACAGTATTTGTGATTCTATCATTCAACAAGTAGAGCAGGAGCAACAGTTTGGTCCACTATATTATGGAACATTGTATGGACAAAGAAAAGATGTAGATCTTCGAAGGTCTGGTGTGCGTTTGTTTCCTGCTACCACATGGATTGGTGGTATGTTATCTCATTACATCAATATTGCCAACAAAACAGTATTTGAGTTTGACATCGATGACATGTGGTCAGGTAATAATATTCAATATACTATGTACAAAGGTGGAGAACATTACACTTGGCATGTAGATGAGCATCAACACAATCGTGATAGTGATGGTAACAGAATAGCACACACTCGTAAATTATCATTCTCATTACAACTGTCTGATGAGGATGATTATGAGGGTGGAGATATGGTGCTAGCATATCCTAAACTTAGTACATGTGTTGAAGAACCACAGTTTGAATTCGTAAATGTTCCTCGAAAACGTGGAACAATTGTAATCTTTCCATCATACACATTACATTGTGTGAAACCAGTGACCAATGGTACACGGAGATCACTAGTAGGGTGGATGATGGGTGTGCCATTTAAATAACTGGTTGGGGTGCTTGACAGTGCCCCTTTTTTGTGCCATACTACGTGAGTAGTCAATCAACGGGCAATGAGTCCGAGATTCTTATGAAAAAGTTCTGGAACGAAGTTCTTCTGCTCCCCTTCAAGACCAATAGTCAAGATAATCCTCTCCATGAGCAACAGCTAGAAGAACTGTTGATCAAGCATTGTATTAAGTACAAGGCACAACCTAACGGTATTCAAAATTCTCCTGATTTCCGTGTTTACCTTGATAACGGTAAAACTGTTGACATAGAGTGTAAGTCTTCTAAGCAAGCGTATCCCACTTACAATGGTGGTTTACCTAAGTCTGGCACTGTTTATGTGTTCAGTTCTTCCAAATATAATGAGACTACCATCTATTTTTCTGATGATGTTGTCTCTAATCGTAAGCGTGAATTGTTTGCTTGTCTGATTGCGGAACTTCAAGTAGTTCTTGATAAGTATCAAGCAATGCCAGAATGGCAAGATGATAATCGCGGATTCAACTTTTATATCCGTAACATGTTCACTCAATCTGGTGGTTGGAAGCGTACCAACTATTTCAAACACTCTGATCGTCAACTTTGTGAGTCCAATGTTCTCAATTTTAACTGGTAACTGCCAATCTGTTCTCTCCACTTATGGGGAGAACTTTTTTCATTCTTGTATTACTGACCCTCCTTATGGTATGGGTATGGATCATTGGGATCATTCTGTTCCTGATGTAGACATCTGGCGTGAAGTATATCGTACACTTCGCCCTGGTGCATTCTGTCTTGCGTTCTGTTCTCCTGAATTGTATCATAGACTCGCATGTAATGTAGAAGACGCGGGATTCATGATCAAAGATCAGATTATGTGGATGACTACCACCAAGATGCCCAAGTATAATAAACTTAAACCCGCACACGAACCCATTGTTGTAGCACAGAAACCGTACAAAGGTACGCTCAAGGATAACTTTGAGGAATGGGGATGCGGAATGATTGATATAACTAACACTCGTATTCCGTGGGATAAGAAACCTCCTACTGGTTGGGTGGCACAAGGTGCTAAACGTCGCACATTTGGTAAGGATGGTAAAACTACAGGTACACAGAAAGAGTTTGGAACTGTAGATGCTAATCCTGATGGACGTTATCCATCAAATATCATTGGTGATGTACAACATGAGCATCAAAAGTATTTCTATGCTCCTCGTGCCACACGTAAAGAGAAGGGACAAGATAATGATCACCCTACAGTCAAACCTGTGAGTTTGATGGAGTATCTTATCAAAATCTATTCTCCCATTAATTCTACTGTACTTGACCCATTTTGTGGCAGTGGAACAACTGGCATTGCTGCTTTAAGCATTGATAGAAACTTCATTGGAATTGATTCTGATGAGCACTATTGTCAAATCGCATCAGATCGACTAAGATCAGCATGTCCAGAGACCCCTCCACAATCGCCCACAAGCGTCTTGAACCACTTATGACTGACCAGACTATAGAAGTAACCCTAACGCCCTCTGAGATCCAATACGTGATGGATCTTATGGTTGGATGCCCTCTCGGATATTCGAGCGACTGTATGATAAAGAATGGAATCAACGATGCTGCCCTTTACGACCAGTTTGAGAACTGTCTACCAAACGCGCACAGCACCCCATAACCGTGTATATTAAGAGAGTCAAAGAAACACACCATGCTCGTCTCAGAATACTACAAGGTCAGTGCTGTCACTCCTGAAGATGGTGAGGTATGTTACGAGACGCTCGATCAGCAGTTCGCACGTAGCCTACATTCTGAATTGCTCTGCCGTCAACTGAATAAGGACGGTACGCATAGTGTCACAGTCAGTAAGGGCTAACGCTCTTCTATGCTCTATAATTAATTCATCAGCAAGCAACCCACTCCATGCAACTCACCACACTCGTCACCACTGTTGACTTCTTTCCTGAAGCATTCATCGCTGAAGAGGACGGCGTGATCGTCAAGCGTTTCCAGAAGCGTGTCACCTTCAACTCCAACGGTCTCAAGTCTTACAGCACTGTCACAGCACTCACAGCACGTCACGAGTGGTCTGAGCGCATTGCTAACGGTGCTACCGTCACAGG
>Ga0233438_10001396_pt1 | contig 26508 bp, 19 predicted proteins | sample SI_123_September_FD_182720 | JGI IMG/M metagenome (GOLD analysis project Ga0233438, IMG submission 182720) | Seawater microbial communities from Saanich Inlet, British Columbia, Canada - SI_123_September2016_10_MG | ecosystem: Environmental > Aquatic > Marine > Inlet | place: Canada: British...
ATATTAGCTTAAACACTCATGAAATTCATTAATGCCCTCGTGGTGAAATTGGTAGACACAAAGGACTTAAAATCCTTGCCGCTTGCGGAGTGCCAGTTCGAGTCTGGCCGAGGGCACCACTAAATGACTAAACTTCAGATTATTTCTGATAAAAATACGAAATCTTCAAAAATTAAAAATCTATTAGTTAAAAAACTAAATCAAGAACAATTTAAAAAAGACAATCTTATTATCGTGATTGGAGGTGATGGTTTTATGCTTCAAACATTAAAAAAAAATAAGAATTCAAAAAAACAATTTTATGGAATTAATTCAGGTAACTACGGTTTCCTGATGAATAAATTTTCTTCAAAAAATATTATCAAAAACCTAACTAAAGCAAATATGGTTTCTATTTCTCCTTTAGAAATGATTGTAAAAAATAAAAGTAATCAAACCAGAAAATCGTTAGCTATTAATGAAGTTTCTATTCTGAGACAAAGTAGACAAGCTGCATCATTATCTATTAAACAAGGCTCAAGACAAATAATTAAAAAATTAGTTTCAGATGGAGTATTAGTTTCAACTCCTGCAGGGAGTACAGCTTACAATCTTTCAGTTCATGGACCTATTTTAAGTCTTCATTCAAAAAAATTATCTATATCTCCGATAAGTGCGTTTAGACCACGAAGATGGAAGGGTAAGATAGTTAATGATAAATCTAAAATTATTATAACAAATTTAGATCCATCTAAGAGACCTATTAGTGCTGTTGCAGACAATTTAGAGGTAAGAAATGCTAAATCAATTACAGTTAAAACTAATAATAAAATTAAATTTAATCTTCTTTATGATAAAAATAGAAGTCTACAAAAAAAAATTAAAATTGAACAAATAAGAAATGAAACTAGCTAGATATTAAATAGGCTTATGTTTTAATGGTGCCCCCGCACGGATTCGAACCGCGGACCTATTGATTACAAATCAATTGCTCTACCAGCTGAGCTACAAGGGCATGCAGCGATATATAAATCAAAAGCCATATTTTGCAATATAAAATAAAATTATTTGATCTCAACTATTGTCAAAACAGGCCACTATTGAGTCAACTTTTAGGATTTGTTAATCTTGTGTAATGAAAAAGGTTTTATATACATTCTTATTACTCTAATAGAATTTAATGCATAATATCAAAAAATATTTTGGACTGATAATTTTAGTCTTATTAGTTCTAACCAAAATTCATGATAGTAATTTTGTAAAACGTATTGAAAATATTTCTTACGATACTTTTCAGTCTATTTTTATAAAAAAAAGTACATTTGAAGATGTAGTGATTGTTGATATTGATGAAAAGAGCATTGATGTTATTGGTCAGTTCCCATGGCGTAGAGATATTTTTGCAAATCTTATTAACAAATTAAATTTAAATAAAGTTGCAGTAATTTCTTTTGATATTTTTTTTAGCGAGGATGACAGACAAAATCCAAAAAAAATATTAAATGAATTTAATCTTAATAATGAAGAAGTTATTGATAGTGATCAATTATTTTTAGAAAGTATGCAATCTTCTAATGTTGTTTTATCTGTTTTGGGTGATGTTTCAGATTATAAAAAAGACAACCAATCAAAACCAAAAACAAATATTATTGCAAGAGGTAGCGATATCTCAAAATTTACTTATTTTTTTAAAAATAAGATTACCTCATTAGAAAAATTTAATGACGCTGCAAAAGGAATAGGAAATATCTCATATCTAGACAGTCAAGATGGAGTCTTAAGATCTATTCCCATGCTGCTTAAAATTGATAATGATCTATGGCCATCTTTAAGCCTAGAGACATTAAGAGTATTTCATAATCACAAAAATATTTTGGTAAATGCTGATGTTAATGGAATTAATGAAATTAAGACTAGAAAATATCAAATTAAAACTGATCCAAATACTTTAGTGTTTGTTAACTATAAAAAATTTAATAAACAAAATTATATTTCTGCTGTTGATGTCATTGAAGGTAAAATTAATGAAGATAGATTGAAAGATAAAATTGTTTTAATAGGAAGTTCGGCTCAAGGTTTATTTGATTTTGTAAAAATACCAAATGGAAAGGTTATACCTGGTGTCGAAACGCATGCTCATCTTATAGAGAATATTGTAAACGATGACTTTATTATTAAAAATTTAAGCACCAAAATTATTGAAAACGTTCTTCTATTATTATCATTAATAATTGTTTTAATGATACCTAATAAAATAAATCCAAAATTTAGCATTATATTTTATGTCTCATTAATAATAGTTTTAATATTATTCAGCTCTATTGTTTATCAATTTAATTATTTTATTGACGTACTCTTCACAATTTTAAGTTCAGCTATTTTATTCATTACAACACTTTATTTTAGATATTTAAAAGAAAACAAAATTGCTCTTGATAATGAAAAAAAACAAATAGTTTTAAAACAAGAAAGAGAGATAGCAGGTGAAGTTCAAAAGAAATTATTTCCAAGAGAATTTTCTAATAAAGATTTGATTTTTGCAAACAATGTTCCTGCTAAAGATGTATCAGGTGACTATTATGATTTTATTTCAACAAATGATGATGAAATATATTTCACATTAGCAGATGTATCAGGAAAAGGTGTTAAAGCTGGTATTTTAATGGCAAATGCTGCTGCTGTTTTTAGGTCTATGGCTAAATTAGATAAACCAGTTTCAACTATTGCAAAATTTGTTAACAACCAAGTCGCAGACTCTTCTTATCAAGGAATGTTTATCACTGCTGTGATTGGTAAATTTAATCTTAAAGATAAAAGTATAGAATATATTAACTTAGGTCATGAACCTATAATGATATTTGATAAAAATTATAACTTTGAATATCTAAAAGCAAATCTACCTCCTCTTGGTTTAATGAAAATGAACAATGATGATTTTTTTAAAACTAACAAAATTAATATTAATAATAAAAATTTAATGATTTATACCGATGGTGTTACCGAAGGTTACTTGGAAGATGGAAGTGAACTTGAAGTAATTGGTTTAGAGAAAGAGCTTAAAGAAAATAAATTAATTAAAACAACTGAAATTATTAATCATATCAGTCAATTATTAACTAAGAAAAATAAACCTTTAAGAGACGATATAACTTGTTTAATAATTTCAGGACATCAAAATTAAATGAAAAAAATTTTATTATTATTAATATTTTTTAATGCAGTTAACTTTGCAAATGCGGAGGTTACCTATCTGGAAATTATGAACAACCCAACTGATTTAAAATTAAATCTTCAATATGCCAAAGAACAAGAAGATCAAGGTGAGATCAAAAATGTAATTGCAACTCTAGAAAGATTAACTGCTCTCTACCCAAAAAATATTGATCTAAAAATATATTTACTATCCATATCTGTAAAAACAGATAGTACAGAAAAAATTATAAGATTAATGAATGAGATTAGACAATCAAAAGAAATTGACGATCAAACAAAAAAGAAAGTAGCTCAAATTTTTAATGACTTAAGTAAGAAAAAATCTGATCCTGAAAAAAATAAAGCAAGAGATGAGGCTAAAAAAGTTGTTAAAAAAGAAGAGAAGAAAAGAGAGGAAGCTACTAAAGAAAAAAGTAAATGGATTTTTTATCAAGATTTTGGTTGGAAGGCTGCGTTACATTCAAATATAAGCAATGTGTCTAATACTAAAACTAAATATTCAGTAGGTTCTGTTGTTACAATGACAGGAACTGAAGGTGATGATGTTGCAACTATTAACTCTTTGATAGGCGCTATCTATCAAATTGATGATAAATCAAATTTATCTTTAAGTGTTGGTACATCAAGCTCTGAGCAAAACCGTGATACATCTGATGAAAATGATACTAATACTTTTTCATCTAATTATAGTAAATTTACAGAAAAAAATGTATTCTTTGCTTCTTATTCTTTCACAGACACAAATTCTAGAAGAACAGCAGACTCGTTTAGTAATAATTTAAGTTTTAATAATATTTATAGCTATAAAGAAAATCAAAAAATTTTAACTGGTTTAAATTTTGGTAATTCAAGAGGAAACCAAAATACTGCAAATGCTACAAAAAGAGAAAGTAATACTTGGAGACAAGGTTACTCTTTAGGTTATGAATACTTGTTTGGTGCTCAACATAAAATTAACTTGAACTATTCTTATACAGATACTCATGCTGTTGCTAACTATAATGCATTTGATAATGATACCATTTCAGTAACTTACATAAAAGATTTTACATTTGGTAATTTAGGTTTGACCTATTCTTACTCTGATAAATTATACGATGAAGCTGATAGCTTTGTTAATTCTAATATTATAAGAAGCGATAAGGTTGATAATTATACAGTTTCATTAAATGGAAACTTAGGCCAAGTTTTTAGATCTCAAGAAAAAATTAAAATACCTAAAAAAATTGAAAATTTCTTGAATACATTATCTTATAGCATGTCTTGGTCTGAAACTAATAATGAAGGATCTTTATTACAACATAACTATAATAAAGAGTCATTCAATTTTAGACTTACAAAAAGGATTTATTATTAATGAAATTTAGATATAAAGAATCAATTTTGAAACTTTTATTAAAAATATTATTTTTTTTCTACCTTTTAACAAATCACGTAGTTGCATCAGAAATTGGAGTGATAGGTTTTGTAATAGGAAATGCTTTTAATCAGGATGGTAAAAAACTAAACGTTGGAGATCCTATTTTTTATGGAGATACCATTAAAACTGATGAAAGTGGAAAATCTCAAATAATGTTTCTAGACCAAACTGTCATGACAATTGGGTCTAGTACGGAACTAATTATTGATGAATTTGTCTATGATCCTGAAAATACAGATGGAAAACTTTTATCTACAATTAAATCGGGTAGTATTAAAATCTTAACTGGAAAAATAAGTGAAAAAAATCCTGAGAATTTAGTTGTTGATACTCCTGCAGGTACAATTGGAACTAGAGGAACTGAATTTAAAGCTGCAATTGATCCCGAGACATCAAAAAGTCAAATATTATTAATTGGTCCTGGCCCAAAAAATTCTTTAGGTCTAAGACCAGGTGCTGTTGAAGTTGCTAATGAGGCTGGTTCAGTTTTATTAGATAAGCCATATTTATTTACTGAAGTAAGTCAAAATAATGCTCCAAGAGAACCTGTTATCATTCCACAATCGGAACTGAAAAAATTTCAAGAACTTGAAATTGAAGATGATCAACCAGTTACAGAAAATAATGAAGCAGGTGATAGTAAAACTGAACTTGCAGAAAATGAGGAAGATGAAATTAGTAAAATTATTAAAGCAGAAATTTTCGAAGAAGGAGAGAGTCTTGGAGATTTAGTTTTAGAGACAATGGTTGCTGCATTATCAAAAGATGATGGAGGTATTACTGCACAAATGTTAGGAAAATCTTTCATTAATAGTGGCCAAACTATTCCAAAAGAACTTGTTTCAGATGATGTTAAAACTCAATTACCTGAAGACATAGATTTAAACTCACCTGAGGCTGATGAATTTTTTGCAAATGAATTACAAAATGAAATTGAAAAAGTAATGCTAGTCTCGTCTAGAATTGAAGGTGTGGCTTTCATCCCGAGTGAGTTTGATCAACTTAGTCCAGGATTAGGAAATATTCAAGTTCCTATAATAAATGATGAAACAGGAGATGTTGTATTTTTAGGCATGGGAGACATAAATTTCAAACCACAATTTTCTGGTTTAGAAGAAGAAGATAATTCTAATCAATCCGCTTCTCCTGAGCAATTGACACTCAAAGGTCAGGAGGACATCACAATTGATCTTAGTTCTGGAGAATTTTTTGAACAAAAAATTGACCCTCAAATAAAAGCTGTGAAAGTTATTGAGGTTGCTGCGTTAAAATCTTTATTAGGAAATGCTCTTGAAATTGACATTTTATCAAATGAAGAATTTTTAAAAACAAGAAAAAGTTTTCTTTTTAACTCTCAAGATTATGCAAATAGTTGGATTAAAGCTGTAAGTCAGGGATTGGTTCCCGTGTTTGATTTAGATGGTTCTGTAGATTATCTTTCTGAAGAGGAGGCAATCATAGCACAAAGCAGAATTAATTTAGTTGAAAGTGGTGCTAATGAAATACTTTCAATTTCAGACAAAGGGGTGTCATTTGAAGACTCTTTAAATCAATATTTAGATTTAACATATGGTGAATTATTTACTCCCGAATATGCTTTAGATAATGAAACTAACAATTATACAATTGGAACAACAACTTATTCAGATTTAAATGATAGATCAAGCGGAACAGATATTTATACTGGAACAGCTCAAAATTTATATGTAGATCAAGTTGCTTCTGGATCAGCGAGCGTTGGTGACATTGCTGGATCTTTTACTCCTAAACATATTATTGATTACAGTAATAGAACAGTTACTCAACAAATTTCTAATGGCACTGTAAGCATTGGCAGTATAAGCAATCAAGCCTTCTCTATAGATAAAGAACACTCTTATAATTCCAGTACAACTGGAAATGTTACTCCTGCTTTTGTTGTAAGAAAAGGAGCTTCTGGAAGTAAAAGATTAGGCGACTCTATAACTGGAGATATTACAACAACAGTGCCAGCAACTGGATATACAGATTCTACAGGAAATGTTTATATTACTTTAGAGTCTGAGTTTGCCAATAGTTCAGGAAAATCATTTGCAGATACTGTTAACACTACGATAACAATTCAAACTAGAGATAAAGCTAATGGAAGTATTAATAAAGTATCCGGAACTTCCTCTGATGGTAGAGATTAATTAGTTTCCTTTGATAAAAGAAAAGAAGCTTTATAAATTCTTTTTTTTTAAAAAGTTTAAGTGATGAAAAACTATTGCTGCACTATTTGATATATTTAAACTTTCAATATCTTTATTCATATCTATTTTAACAAAAAAATCTGCATATTTACCTGTATGTTCTCTCATACCAAAACCTTCAGATCCAAATAAAAGAACATTTTTTCCTTCCCATTTAATCTCAGTAAAATCTTTTTCTCCTCTAGCATCAAACCCATAAACCCAAAAGTTTCTTTCTCTAAGATTTTTTAAAGTAGAATTAATATTAGATACCTGAAAAATATTTAAATGCTCCATACAACCACTTGCAGATTTATACATCAGCTTACTATCTCTTGGAAAATGTCTTTCTTTAATAATCAAACCATCAATATTAAAAGAAGACGCGCTTCTAATAAGCGAACCAATGTTTCTTGGGTCAGTTACTTCATCTAAACAAACAAAAGTACAATTCTTTTTTTCTTTAATATATTCTTTTAAATCAGGTTGATCTAAATGCTCAATTTCAGCAACATAACCTCCATGCATTAATTGTTCCTTAGACGTATATTTGTCTAATTCTTTTTTAGATTTAAAGTAAACTTTAACGTCCTCTAAAACATTTTTTTTAGGATTTTTTCTATGTATATTTTTTTTAGCGTCTTCTGTTAAAAACACTCTTAAAACCTTTCGATTAGGATTTCTAAGAGCTTCGATAACAGCATGTTGACCAGCGATAAAAAAAGAGGATTTATTCATAATTTTTAATCAGTTTTACACGTTTTTTTGAATATTTTACTATTAAATCACGTGTTGCATTTGAATAAATAAAATATATAAAACGCATGTTGTTTGAAGCTTTTATTGAACAGGGGACACTTCCCCAGAGGAGGGGTTCCAGAGCGGTCAAATGGGGCGGGCTGTAAACCCGTTGACTTCGGTCTTCGAAAGTTCGAATCTTTCCCCCTCCACCATTCAATAAAAATTTAAGTAACATGGAGTGTTACTCTTGGGGTAGTGCGGGTGTAGTTCAATGGTAGAACGCTAGCCTTCCAAGCTGGATGTAAGGGTTCGATTCCCTTTACCCGCTCCAAGAAAAAAAATTATTAATGAAAACAAAAACTGAGGTAAAAAAGTAATGTCAAAAGAAAAGTTTGTTAGAAATAAACCCCATTGTAACATTGGGACTATTGGTCATGTCGACCATGGTAAAACAACTCTTACTGCAGCTATCACAATTACATTAGCTGAAGTAGGTGGAGGAACAGCGGTAGCTTATGATCAAATCGATAAAGCTCCTGAAGAAAAAGAAAGAGGAATTACAATTTCAACAGCTCACGTTGAGTATGAAACTGAAAAAAGACATTACGCTCACGTAGATTGTCCAGGTCATGCTGACTATGTAAAAAACATGATCACTGGTGCTGCACAAATGGATGGAGCTATCTTAGTAGTTAATGCTGCTGATGGTCCTATGCCTCAAACAAGAGAACACATTCTTTTAGGAAGACAAGTTGGTATTCCAGCAATTGTTGTTTACTTAAATAAAGTAGACCAAGTAGATGATAAAGATATGATTGAACTTGTAGAAGAAGAAATTAGAGAACTTTTAACTTCTTACAAATACCCTGGAGATAAAACTCCAATCGTTAAAGGTTCGGCTTTAGCAGCTGTAGAAAAAAGAGATGATGAAATTGGAAAAAATTCAATTTTAGAATTAATGAAAGCTGTAGACGAACATATTCCGCAACCAGCTAGAGATGTTGACAAACCATTCTTGATGCCTGTTGAGGATGTATTTTCAATTTCAGGAAGAGGAACAGTTGCAACTGGTAGAATTGAATCAGGTGTAATTAAAACTGGTGAAGAAGTTGAAATCGTTGGTATTAAAGAAACTAAAAAATCAGTTTGTACTGGTGTTGAAATGTTTAGAAAGCTTTTAGACTCAGGTGAAGCTGGTGATAACGTAGGAATTTTATTGAGAGGTATTGAAAGATCTGACATTGAAAGAGGTCAAGTTCTTTGTAAACCTGGTTCAATTACTCCACACACTAAATTTGAAGCTCAAGCATATGTACTTAAAAAAGATGAGGGTGGAAGACACACTCCTTTCTTTACTAAATACAGACCGCAGTTTTATTTTAGAACAACAGACGTAACAGGAGAAGTAGAATTACCAGCTGGTACAGAAATGGTTATGCCAGGGGATGATGCTAAATTTACTGTTAAGTTGATTACACCGATTGCTATGGCAGAACAATTAAACTTTGCTATTAGAGAAGGTGGAAGAACTGTTGGAGCAGGAGTAGTAACTAAAATTATAGAGTAACTCTATAAATAGGAGTGTAGCTCAATTGGTAGAGCGCCGGTCTCCAAAACCGGAGGCTGAGGGTTCGAGTCCCTCCGCTCCTGCCAATTAGAGCTTAAAATTATGAAAAACCCGATGAAATTTATCCAGGAAGTAAAACAAGAAGCTTTTAAAGTTTCTTGGCCCACATGGAAAGAGACGCTGCAAGGTGCTTTAATGGTGTTTGCAATGGCTGTTGTAATGTCACTATTTTTTTTACTTTTAGATCAAGTTTTAAAGTTTTTCTTAGAACTATTACTTAAAGTGAGCATTTAGTGAAAAATTGGTTCATAGTTCAATCGCACTCTAACTTTGAGAATAAAGTGTCAGGTTTGATAAAAGAAGAAGCTGAAAAAGCTAAGATTTCTGATAAATTTGAAGAAATTATTGTTCCAACTCATGATGTAACAGAAGTAAAAAGAGGAAAAAGAATTCAAAGAAAAAAGAAATATTTTCCTGGTTATGTATTGGTAAAATGTGAAATGGATAATGATATTTATCATATGATTAAAAACCTAAAGAGGGTAAGTGGATTTTTGGGTTCTAAAGGAATTCCAGTTCCAGTTTCAGATAAAGAAATTGAGAAAATTTTAGGACAAATAAAAGATGGTGTGGCTCAACCAAAATCTGGTATAGAGTACAGCGTTGGTGAAAAAGTTCAGGTTGTTGATGGTCCTTTCGCATCATTCAGTGGAATGGTTGAAGATATAGATGAAGAAAAGTCTAGACTTAAGGTCTCAGTTTCTATATTTGGACGTCCAACACCAGTAGATTTAGAATATAACCAAGTAGAGAAAGTAAGTTAATGGCAAAAGAAATTAGTGGATTTATAAAGTTGCAAATTAAAGGTGGTCAAGCAAATCCTGCACCTCCAGTTGGACCTGCGTTAGGTCAACGAGGTGTTAACATCATGGAATTTTGTAAAGCTTTTAATGATAAAACTAAATCAATGGCTGGAAAACCTGTTCCAGTAGAAATTACAGTTTACAAAGATAAAAAATTTGATTTTAAAATTAAATCCCCACCAGCTTCTTATTTTATCAAAGAAGCAGTTAAACTTAAAGGTGGATCAAAAGAACCTGGAAGAAATATTGTTGCATCAATTTCAAAAAAACAATTAGAAGACATTGCTACTCAAAAAATGAATGATTTAAATGCTCACGATTTAGACGAAGCTGTAAAAATTATAGCAGGTTCAGCTAGGTCAATGGGTATAGAGGTAAAAGAATAATGCCATCAAAAAGATTTAAAAAATTACCTGAAAAAACAAAAGACCTAAATCCAGAAGTAATTGAAAAATTATTACCTGAAGTTAAAAAAAATTGTACGACTAAATTTGATGAGTCGTTAGACTTAAGTTTTCAAATAAATAACAAACAAAAGAAAAGTGAAGTTAATATTAGAACAGTTGTTAACTTACCTGGTGGAACTGGAAAAAAAGTTAAAGTTGCAGTTGTTTGTGAAGATAGCAAAGCTCAAGAAGCTAAAGACGCTGGAGCAGATATTGTTGGTAGTGATGAATTTGTTGAAAAAATTAAAGGTGGTGAACTAAATTTTGAAAAATTAATTTGCACACCTGGAATGATGATTAAGCTCTCTAAATTAGGTAAAGTGTTAGGTCCTAAAGGACTAATGCCAAATCCTAAATTAGGTTCTGTTTCTGAGAACATTAAAGAGGCTGTAACTAATGCTAAGTCAGGTCAAGTTGAAATCAGAAATGATAAAGATGGAAATATTGGTGTAAGCATTGGAAAAAAATCATTTCATGATGATCAGTTGTTAAAAAACTTTCATGCAATATTAGATGCGCTAGAAAAAGAAAAATCTAACAACACTTTAAAAGGTGACTTAATTAAAAATACTTTTGTTACCTCATCAATGGGTGTTTCATATAAAGTAAAATTAGGGAAGTCGATATAACCATGTTAACTAAAGAACAGAAAAAAAATTACATTTCAGAAATGACCACTCAGTTTGAGAATAGCAAAGCTGTAATGGTTACTCATTACCAAGGTTTAACAATGACTCAACTAGATGAGTTGAGAGCAAAAATGAGAGAACATGGAATAATCTTTAAAATAACAAAAAATAAAATAACTAAATTAGCTTTAGAAAAAACTAAGTGTAAAGATTTATCAGATTTATTTACTGGACCAACAGCGGTTGCTTTTGGTGAAGATGCAATAATGTCAGCAAGGATACTTTCAAAATTTGCAAAAGATAATGAAAATTTAAAATTAATTGGTGGAATTATGGACAACGAGGTCTTAGATCAGGCTGGTGTTCAAAATGTAGCTAGTTTACCAACATTAGATGAAGCTAGAGCTAATATTGTTGGTATTTTAAATGCTCCAGCATCAAAATTAGTGAGTATTTTGCTTGCATACTCGGAAAAAATGAGTAGTTTGTCGGCAGAAAATTCTGAAACACAACCCAAAGAGTAAATTATGCCAGACCTAAACAAAATTATTGAAGACCTTTCAAGTTTAACTGTTGCAGAGGCAGCTGAACTTTCAAAACAATTAGAAGAAAAATGGGGTGTAACTCCAATGGCAGCAGCAGCTCCAGCAGCAGCAGGCGGCGCAGCTCCAGCAGAAGATAAAGATGATTTTACAATTATGCTTGTTTCAGCTGGTGATAAAAAAATTAATGTTATCAAAGAAGTAAGAGCAGCAACTTCATTAGGCTTAAAAGAAGCTAAAGATCTTGTCGAAGGCGCACCAAAAGAAGTTAAGACCGGTGTAAACAAAAAAGAAGCTGAAGAAATTAAAGCTAAGTTAGAAGCAGCAGGCGCTAAAGTAGAACTTAAATAAATTAATAAGAAAGAATTCGAATACTGATTATTTTAATCAGTATTATTAAATATAAATGCAATTATCTTTTACTGAAAAGAAAAACATTAGAAAAAGTTTTGGTAAACTAAAAGAAAGTTTATCTATTCCAAATCTAATAGAAGTACAAAAAAATTCTTATAAAGAACTAACAGAATTTTATCCAGAGGCACAATTAACAAAAGGTTTTGATAGAGTTTTTAAAAGTATATTTCCAATCGAAGACTTGAATGACAAAGCAACATTAGAGTATGTTTCTTATAGATTGGATAAACCAAAATTTGATGTTGAAGAATGTATTACAAGAGGTTTGACTTATTCATCAGCACTTAAATGTACTTTAAGATTAGTTGTTTACGAAATAGATCAAGAAAATAATACTAAAGATATTTTATCAGCAAAAGAACAAGAAGTTTATATGGGTGAAGTGCCCATGATGACTAACAGTGGTACTTTTATTACTAATGGTGTTCAAAGAGTTGTTGTTAATCAAATGCATAGAAGTCCTGGTGTATTTTTTGATCATGACAAAGGAAAAACTCATGCAAGTGGAAAACTGTTATTTAATTGTAGAGTGATACCCAATAGAGGTTCTTGGTTAGATTTTGAATATGATGTTAAAGATTTTTTATATTTTAAAATAGATAGAAAAAAGAAAATTTTTGCTTCAACTTTACTATTAGCATTAGGTTATTCTAAAGCAGAAATTGCAGATGAATTTTATTCTAGTGAACAATATACTTTTGATCCTAAAACTGAAAAATGGAAAACTAAATTTAATCCAGAAAATTATAAAACAAAAAATTTTTCAGAAGAAGTTGTTGATGCTAAAACTGGAGAAGTAGTAATTAAGTTAGGTGATAAGATTAATTTTTTAAATGCTAAAAAATTAGCAAATGATGGCCTTAAAGATATTTTGGTATCAAGAGAGTCGATGTTTGGCAAAATTCTTCATAGAGATGTTAAAGTAAATGATGAAGAAGAGGGAATTTTTGCAATTGGTACAGAGCTTAATGATTCAATAATTCAACAAATATTGGATGCAAACATACATTCTTTACAAATCTCAGTAACAAATTCAATTAACAAAGGACCCTATCTATTAACTACTATTTTAAACGATAAAAATAATTCAAAAGAAGAAGCTATTACAGAAATCTACAAAATGCTTAGACCAGGAGAGCCACCAACAATTGAAATTGCTACACAAATTTTTAATAATTTATTTTTTAGTTCAGACAGATACGATCTTTCTGATGTTGGCCGTGTTAAAATGAACTCAAGGTTGGAGCAAGAATGTTCAGATAAAATTACAATCTTAAGAAATGACGATATCATAGCTATTGTCCATAAAATGTTAGATTTAAGGGATGGAAAAGACGAAGTTGACGATATTGACCATTTAGGGAATAGGAGAGTACGTTCTGTTGGAGAGTTAGTTGAAAACCAAGCTCGTATAGGTGTTTACAGAATGGAAAGAGCTATTAAAGAAAAAATGACAACTTTAGATGTTGAATCTGCAATGCCACAAGATTTAATTAATGCAAAACCCTTAACAGTTTCTTTAAAAGATTTCTTTGCTAGTTCTCAGCTTTCACAATTTATGGATCAAACTAATCCATTATCTGAAATTACACACAAAAGAAGAGTTTCAGCTTTAGGACCTGGAGGGTTAACTAGAGAAAGAGCTGGTTTTGAAGTTCGTGACGTTCACCCAACACACTATGGAAGAATTTGTCCAATCGAAACTCCCGAGGGACCAAATATTGGTTTGATTAATAGTTTATCTACTTATGCAAAAATTAATAAGTATGGCTTTATAGAAAGTCCATATAAAAAAGTTAAAGACGGAGTTGTTCAAAACAATGTTGAATATTTGTCTGCAATGGAAGAAACAAAATTTACCATTGCACAAGCAAATACAAAATTAGATAAAAATGGAAAAATTATAGAAGAGTTAGTATCATGTAGACAAAATTTGAATTTTCTTTTAGCTAAACCAGAAACTATTGATTACATTGATGTATCACCTAAACAACTTGTTTCTGTTGCAGCATCATTAATACCTTTTTTAGAAAACGATGATGCAAACAGAGCTTTAATGGGCTCTAACATGATGAGACAAGCAGTTCCATTATTAAAACCTGAGTCTCCATTAGTAGGTACAGGTATTGAAAGTGATGTTGCTTTAGATTCAGGTGTTACTATTGTTGCTAGACGAGATGGTACAGTTGATAAGATCGATGGTAAAAGAATTGTAATTAAAGCTACAGAAGAAACTGATTTTTCTAAATCAGGTGTAGATATTTATAATTTACAAAAATTTAAAAGATCAAATCAAAACACATGTATAAATCAAAAGCCTCTTGTAAGAGTAGGAGATAAGGTTAGATCTGGAGATATTATAGCTGATGGGCCTTCTACTAAATTAGGTGAATTAGCATTAGGTAAGAACGTAACTGTAGCTTTTATGCCATGGCAAGGTTACAACTTCGAAGACTCAATTTTGATTTCTGAAAGATGTGTAACTGATGATGTGTTTACATCTGTGCACATTGTTGAATATGAAATCATGGCAAGAGATACAAAATTAGGTGAAGAGGATATTACTAGAGACATTCCTAATGTTAATGAAGAAGCGTTAAAAAATCTTGATGAGTCTGGAATTGTTTATATCGGAGCTGAAGTTAATGCTGGTGATATTTTAGTTGGAAAAGTAACACCTAAAGGAGACTCTGCTTCAGGACCTGAAGAGAAACTTTTAAGATCAATTTTTGGTGAAAAAGCAATAGATGTGACCGATACATCTTTAAGAATGTCAAGAGGTAGTAGTGGAACAGTTGTTGATGTAAGAGTATTCAATAGACATGGGATCGAAAAGGATGAAAGATCTATTACAATTGAAAGAGCTGAAATTGAACAAGTTCAGCAAGATAAGATTGTTGAAGAAGAAATTCTTGAAAGAAGTATTAAACAAAGAGCATCTCAATTTTTATCAGGATCTTCTTTAACTAAAAAAATTAAGGATTTAGCTGAAGGTACTAAACTAGATTTTGAAACAATTGATAATCTATCTATTAACGATGTGTTTAAAATAACTGTCGGAAACGTTAATGATGAAGCAACATTAGCTCAACTTAAAGATCAGTACAATAAAGCTAAACAAGATATTACTGAAAGATTCGAAGATAAGGTTTTAAAAATAAGAAGTGGTGATGATTTATTACCAAGTGTAATGAAAATGGTTAAAGTTTTTGTTGCAATTAAAAGAAGGTTAAGACCGGGTGATAAAATGTCAGGAAGACACGGTAACAAAGGTGTTGTTAGTAAAATTGTTCCTGTTGAAGATATGCCGTATAGAGAAGATGGAAGACCAGTGGATATAGTTTTAAATCCACTTGGAGTTCCAAGTCGTATGAATGTTGGTCAAATTTTGGAAACCCACTTAGGCTGGGCTTGTAAGGAATTTGGTGAAGAAGTTAAAAAATTAGTTAATGAAAATAATAAAAAGATTGAAAAAACCGAAAAAATATCAAAATTTTTAAAATCAGTTTATGGTGAAGAAATTTTTAACGAAAAAGTAGAAAAATTATCAAAACATGAATTTAGAGATTTATGTGAAAACTTACAAAACGGTATAGCCATATCAACTCCAGTATTTGATGGAGCTAAAGAAAAAAATGTTACTGAAATGTTAGAACTGGCTAAATTACCAGGATCAGGACAAACATATTTATGGGATGGAAGAACAGGCGAAAAATTTGACAGGCCTGTAACTGTTGGAATTATTTATATGCTTAAACTCCACCATCTAGTTGAAGATAAAATTCACGCTAGATCAACTGGACCTTATAGTTTGGTTACACAACAACCATTAGGTGGTAAAGCTCAACTTGGTGGTCAAAGATTTGGTGAGATGGAAGTATGGGCACTAGAAGCTTACGGTGCATCATACACACTTCAAGAAATATTAACTGTTAAATCAGACGATGTAGCAGGTAGAGTTAAAGTGTATGAAACTATAGTTAAAGGTGAAGAAAATTTCGAATCTGGTATACCAGAGTCATTTAACGTTCTAGTTAAAGAGATTAAATCATTAGCATTAAATGTGGAGCTTAATTAAGTATGAAAAAAGAATTAACAGATTTATTTAAAAATACCGAAATTTCGGAAGCTCAAAATTTTAACAGCATTAAAATTTCATTAGCAAGTCCAGAAAAAATTAAATCATGGACGTTTGGTGAAATAAAAAAACCAGAAACTATAAATTACAGAACTTTTAGACCAGAAAAAGATGGTTTATTTTGTGCTAGAATATTTGGGCCAATTAAAGATTACGAATGTTTGTGTGGAAAATACAAACGAATGAAATTTAGGGGAATTATCTGTGAAAAATGTGGTGTTGAAGTAACAAAATCTAACGTTCGAAGAGAGCGAATGGGTCATATTAATTTAGCTACACCTGTTGCACATATATGGTTTTTAAAATCTCTGCCTAGCCGAATAGCTTTAGCAGTTGATATGAAACTTAAAGAAATTGAAAGAGTTTTATATTTTGAAAACTTTATCGTAATTGAGCCTGGTTTAACTGGATTACAAAAAAATCAACTTCTTAATGAGGAAGAATTAGCAAAATACCAAGATGAATTTGGTGAAGAGTCATTTACAGCAGGCATAGGTGCTGAGGCTGTACTAGAAATGCTAAAAAATTTAGATTTAGAATTAGAAAGAAAAAATCTTATAAGTTTTATTAAAGAAACAAAATCAAAAGTAAACGAAGAAAGAGCAATCAAAAGATTAAAGTTAGTAGAGTCTTTTATTGAAACTGGTCAGAAACCTGAATGGATGATTTTAACAGTTGTACCCGTTATTCCACCTGAATTAAGACCATTAGTACCATTAGATGGAGGAAGATTCGCTACTTCAGATTTAAATGACCTTTACAGAAGAGTTATTAATAGAAATAACAGATTGAAAAGATTAATGGATCTTAAGGCTCCAGATATCATTGTTAGAAATGAAAAAAGAATGCTTCAAGAGTCTGTAGATGCGTTATTTGATAATGGTAGAAGAGGTAGAGTAATAACTGGAACTGGAAAAAGACCACTTAAATCTTTAGCAGAAATGCTAAAAGGTAAACAAGGCAGATTTAGACAAAACTTATTAGGTAAGAGGGTTGATTACTCTGGAAGATCTGTAATTGTTGTAGGCCCAGACTTAAAACTTCATGAGTGTGGTTTACCTAAAAAGATGGCTTTAGAATTATTTAAACCATTTTTATACGCAAGATTGAATAAACTTGGATTAGCTTCAACAATTAAACAAGCTAAAAAACTAGTTGAAAAAGAAACCAACGCAGTTTGGGATGCTTTAGAATTAATCGTGAGAGAACATCCTGTAATTTTAAATAGAGCACCAACACTTCACAGACTTGGCGTTCAAGCATTTGAACCAAAACTTATTGAAGGGGATGCAATTGAATTACATCCTTTAACTTGTGCAGCTTTTAATGCTGACTTTGATGGTGATCAAATGGCGGTGCACGTTCCATTAAGTTTGGAAGCTCAATTAGAAGCAAGAATTTTAATGCTTTCTACAAATAATATTTTATCACCATCTAATGGTAAACCAATAATCGTACCAAGTCAGGATATGATTTTAGGAATATATTATCTTTCCCAAGAGCCAATGACCGATAAACCTGCTGGTTATTTTGTTGATGTTGATGCTATAGAATTTGCTTTAGCTTCAGATCAAATAAAAGTTCATAGCACTATTATATCAAGAATTGAAACAGTTGATGAGAATGGAAATAAAAAATTTGAAAAATATACATCAACTGCTGGTAGATTTTTATTAGCAAATTTACTTCCAAAAAATAATAACATTAAATTTTCTCTAGTAGATAGATTGCTTCCTAAGAAAATAGTTTCTGAAATTATTGATATCGTTTTTAGATTTTGTGGTCAAAAAACGACTGTTATTTTTTGTGACAAATTAAAAGATCTAGGATTTAAACATGCATTTAAAGCAGGTATTTCTTTTGGAAAAGATGATTTAGTTATTCCAGAGAGCAAAACTCAATTAATTGAAGACACAAAATCATTAATAGCTGATTATGAAACTCAGTATTCAGAAGGATTAATTACAAGAGGTGAGAAGTACAATAAAGTTGTTGATGCTTGGTCAAAATGTACAGATAAAGTTGCAGGCGAAATGATGAAGGGTATTTCGGCTACAGAAAAAACTCCAGAGGGTTTAAAAATTAATTCAGTTTATATGATGGCTGACAGTGGTGCTAGAGGATCTGCGGCACAAATGAAACAGCTTGCTGGTATGAGAGGATTAATTGCAAAACCGTCAGGTGAGATTATTGAAAGTCCGATTATTTCAAACTTTAAAGAAGGTTTAACTGCATTAGAATATTTTAACTCTACTCACGGAGCCAGAAAAGGTTTGGCAGATACAGCTCTTAAAACAGCTAGTTCTGGCTATTTAACTAGAAGACTTTGCGATGTTGCGCAAGATTTAACAATTACAAAAGTTGAATGTGATGATCCTGGATTTATAGAATTATCAGAAATTCTAGAAGGTGGAAATGTTGTGGTCAGTTTATCTGAGAGAGCTTTAGGAAGAGTTGCTGCAGCTGATGTAAAAAATCCACTTACTGGTGAAGTAGTAATTAAAAAAACTAAAATGATTGATGAAGCCGGCTGTGATTTAATAGATGCGGCAGGTGTTAAATCTATAAAAGTTTATTCTGTTATGACGTGTAGTTCAAAAGAAGGTGTTTGCTCAACATGTTATGGAAGAGACCTATCTAGAGGTAAAATGGTACACGTTGGTGAGGCAATTGGTATGATTTCAGCTCAATCAATTGGTGAACCTGGTACTCAGTTAACTATGAGAACGTTCCACGTTGGTGGTACAGCATCTGTTAAACAAGAATCTCAAATTGTTAGTAAAAACGCAGGTATACTTAAAATTTTAAATTCAAATATATTAGAAGACTCTAAGAAAAATTTAATTGTTATGGGTAGAAATACTCAGTTATCAATAGAGGATGACAATGGTGTTCAAATAGCAGTTTATAAAGTCGCTTATGGATCTAAACTATTCTTTAATAATGGAGACAAAATTAAAGCAAATACAAAAATTTGTGAATGGGATCCTTACACAACTCCAGTAATAGCTGAAAAAAGTGGTGTTGCAAGTTTTGTTGATTTAATTGATGGAGTTTCAATTCAAGAAACTACAGATGATGCAACTGGAATATCGTCTAAATCAGTTATTGATTGGAGAGCACAATCAAAAAGTACAGATTTGAAACCTAGAATTACTTTAAGAGATGAAAAAGGAAATGTTATTAAGAAAGCTGATGATAACGAAGCAAGATATTACCTGGTTCCAGATTCCATTCTTTCAATTAAAGACGGACAAAAAGTTTTTGCAGGTGACGTTATAGCAAGACTTCCCAAAGAAACTACAAAGACAAAAGATATTACTGGTGGTCTACCTAGAGTTGCTGAATTATTTGAAGCAAGAAAAGCGAAAGATAGCGCAATCATTGCTGAAAATGATGGTCAAGTTGTATTTGGTAAAGAGGTAAGAGGAAAACAAAGAGTTTCTATTGTTCCTGAAGATGGTGCCGAAGCTTCCAACTATTTAATTCCAAAAGGAAAACATATCAATTTTAACCCAGGTGAAAAAATTCAAAAAGGGGAATACTTACTTGATGGACAACCTTTACCACATGATATTTTAAGAGTTCTTGGGATTAAAGAATTAACTGAATATTTTGTAAACCAAGTTCAAGAAGTATATAGATTGCAAGGTGTAATTATTAATGACAAGCATATTGAAACTATTTTAAGACAAATGCTTAAAAAAGTTGAAGTAAAAGTTTCCGGTGACTCTAGCTATTTACCTGGTGAAGTGATCGATAGAATTAAATTTGATATTACGAATGAAAAACTAGTTGCTGAAGGTAAAACACCTGCTGTTGGTGAGCGTGTATTGATGGGTATTACTAAAGCTTCACTACAAACAGAATCGTTCATTTCAGCTGCTTCATTCCAAGAAACAACAAGAGTTTTAACTGATGCTGCAATTAAAGGTAAAGTTGACCCATTAAATGGTTTAAAAGAAAACGTTATTGTTGGAAGATTAGTGCCTGCTGGAACAGGACACATTAAGAATAAATGGAACAAAAAAGCATTACAGGACGACAACAATTTTATTGCAGAGCAAGATAAAATTGAAACTTCTGAGCCTCCTGAAACTCCATTAAATCAGTAAAATTATCACCTAATATTCGAAGTTTTAGTTTGACAAAGACAGATTAATAAGTAATTTGGCGGTGTTTTTGGTTGGAATGTAGTACCTACTAATAGTACTAAACGCTGCCACAAAATAACCTGTCAGTTATTTTCATCTAAAAATAAATTAATTAATTTAAAAATTTTATGCCGACTATTAATCAGTTGTTAAGAAAAAAGAGAGTTAAACAATTAACAAGGAACAAAGTTCCTGCATTACAAAAACAACCACTTAAAAGAGGTGTGTGTGTAAAAGTTTATACAACTACTCCTAAAAAACCAAACTCTGCTTTAAGAAAAGTTGCAAGAGTAAGATTATCAAATGGTTTTGAAGTAACTGCTTATATTCCAGGTGAAGGACACAACCTTCAAGAACACTCAGTAGTATTAATTAGAGGTGGTAGGGTAAAAGATTTACCAGGAGTTCGTTATCATATTTTAAGAGGAAATCTTGATACACAAGGTGTTGCTAACAGAAAAAAAAGAAGATCTTTATACGGAACTAAAAAAGGTAAATAATGTCTAGAAAAAAAACTCAACCAAAAAAAAATGTAGTTCCAGATCCAAAATTTAATTCAACTATTATTCCTAAATTAATAAACAATATAATGTATGATGGCAAAAGAGGTGTTGCAGCTAAAATAGTTTATGACGCAATCGAAAAAATTAAAACAAAATCAAAAGATGAACCTATCAATATTTTTAATGAAGCTATAAATAATATTAAACCAACTGTTGAAGTAAGATCTAGAAGAGTTGGTGGTGCTACTTATCAAGTTCCTGTTGAAGTAAAAAGTAAAAGAGCTCAAGCTTTAGCAATTAGATGGTTAGTAGATTCTGCAAGAAAAAGAAAAGACAAACATATGTCTGATAAAATTTTCAATGAACTGTTTGATGCATATGAGAAAAAAGGTGCTGCAGTTAAAAAAAGAGAGGATGTGCATAAAATGGCTGAGTCAAATAAAGCTTTTGCACATTTTAGGTGGTAATAAATTATGGCTAGAACTCATACATTAGATAAATACAGAAACATTGGGATCATGGCCCACATTGACGCTGGAAAAACTACAACAACAGAAAGAATTTTATATTACACAGGTAAAAGCCATAAAATAGGTGAAGTGCATGATGGTGCTGCAACTATGGATTGGATGGAACAAGAGCAAGAAAGAGGAATTACAATTACCTCTGCTGCTACTACTTGCTTTTGGAATGACCACAGAATTAATATCATTGATACACCAGGCCACGTAGATTTTACAATTGAAGTTGAAAGATCTCTTAAGGTTTTAGATGGTGCTGTATGTGTGTTTGATGGTGTTGCTGGTGTTGAACCTCAATCAGAGACTGTTTGGAGACAAGCAGACAAATACAAAGTACCAAGAATTTGTTTTGTAAACAAATTAGATAGAACTGGTGCTGATTTTTTTAGATGTGTGGATATGATTAGAGACAGATTGGGTTGTAAGCCATTACCGTTACAAATTCCTATTGGTATTGAAGCTTCATTATCAGGCGTTGTTGATCTGGTTAAAATGAAAGCACAAGTTTGGAAAAATGAGGCATTAGGTGCAGAGTGGGAATACAAGGATATTCCTGATGATTTAAAAGAAATTTCTCAAAAATACAGAACTGAATTAGTTGAAACTGCAGTTGAACAAGACGAAAATTTAATGGAAGCTTATTTAAATGGTGACGAAATCAAAGAGGAAGATTTAGTAAGATGTATTAGAAAAGGAACTCTTAACTTTAGTTTTGTTCCAATTACCACAGGTTCTGCATTTAAAAATAAAGGTGTGCAACCATTGCTTGATGCAACAATTAATTATTTACCAAGTCCAATTGATATCGGGTCAATTAAAGGAACTAAACCTGGTACAGAAGAAGAATTAGAAATGAAATTTGAAGACACTGAACCTTTTTCTGCTTTAGCTTTTAAAGTTGCTAATGATCCATTTGTTGGTTCACTTACATTTATTAGAATTTATTCTGGAACTATTAAAACAGGTACAGCTGTTTATAATACATCAAAAGATAAAGAAGAGAGAGTTGGTAGAATGCTTTTAATGCATGCTAACTCAAGAGAAGATATTAAAGAAGCAAATGCCGGAGACATTGTAGCGTTAGCTGGCTTAAAAAATACTATTACAGGTCACACATTGTGTGATGAAAATAATCCAGTGTTACTTGAACCAATGGAATTCCCTGAGCCAGTTATTGAAATTGCTGTTGAACCTAAAACAAAAGCAGACCAAGAAAAAATGGGTGAAGCTTTAGGTAGACTTGCTGCAGAAGATCCTTCATTTAGAGTAACATCTGATGAAGAGTCTGGACAAACAATCATCAAAGGTATGGGTGAACTGCACTTAGATATTATCGTTGATCGAATGAAAAGAGAATTTAAAGTAGAAGCTAATGTTGGTGCTCCGCAAGTAGCATATAGAGAAACATTAGAAAATGCATCTGAGGTTGAGTACACGCATAAGAAACAAAGTGGTGGTGCTGGACAATTTGCAAAAGTTAAACTCCTTGTTGAGCCTCAAGAACCAGGTGCAGGCAGATTGGTTGAAAGTAAAATTAAAGGCGGAGCTATACCTAAAGAATTCATTCCAGGAGTTGAAAAAGGTATTGAAACTGTTTCAGATAATGGAATTTTAGCTGGATTTCCAATGATTGATTACAAAGTAACTATTATCGATGGTTTACATCATGACGTAGACTCTAGTGTATTAGCTTTTGAACTTGCTAGTAGAGCTTGTTTTAAAGAAGCTTGCACTAAAGGAACTTTAAAACTTCTAGAGCCAGTTATGAGAGTTGAAGTAGTAACACCTGAGGATTATATGGGCGATGTAATAGGTGATTTAAATAGTAGAAGAGGCCAAATTAACACTCAAGAACAAAGAGGTAATGCAACTGTAATAACGGCAATGGTTCCATTAGCTAACATGTTTGGTTATATTAATAATTTAAGATCAATGTCTCAAGGAAGAGCTCAATATTCTATGTTCTTTGATCATTACTCTAAAGTACCACAAAATGTACAAGACGAAGTAACCAAAAAGATTGCAGGGTAATTATGGAAAAACAAAATATTAGAATTAAACTTAGAGCATACGATAATAAAATTTTGGATGCTTCTACTGAAGAAATAGTAAACACTGTAAAAAGAACTGGTGCAACTATTAAAGGTCCTATTCCATTACCAACAAGAATAGAAAGATACACAGTTTTAAAAGGCCCACATATTGATAAAAAAAGTAGAGAACAATTCGAATCGAGAACTCATAAAAGATTAATAGATATTATAGAACCAACACCACAAACGGTTGAGGCTTTAATGAAACTTGATCTGGCTTCAGGTGTAGATGTGGAGATTAAAATTTAATTATGTCTGAAATTGCTTTAATAGGAAAAAAAATTGGTATGACTAGAGAGTTTTATAAAACTGGTCAGTTAGTGCCTGTTACTGTACTTAAAGTTGAAAAAGCTAGAGTGATACAAGTAATTGATGAAGAAAAAAGAGGTTATAAAGCTGTACAACTTGGTTATGGAAAAATTAAAAATTCAAAATTAACAAAAGCAATGAAAGGTTTCTTTGCTAAAAAAAATACAGAAGCAAAAAAAACACTTAAAGAATTTAGAGTTAAGGATACTGAAGCATATAAAGAAGGAAATGAATTTGGATTAGAAATTTTCAAAGATATTAAATTTGTTGATACAAGATCAAAAACAATAGGTAAAGGTTTTGCTGGAGCAATGAAGAGATGGAACTTTGGTGGTTTAAGAGCCAGTCATGGTGTTTCGGTGTCTCATAGAGCTCACGGATCAACAGGACATAGCCAAGACCCAGGTAAAGTATTTAAAGGTAAAAAAATGGCTGGCCATATGGGTGATAGACTGAGAACAATGCTAAATATTGAAATCATTAAAACAGATTTAGAAAATGAACTTTTGTATCTTAAAGGCTCTATACCTGGATCAAAAAATACGGAAGTAGTGGTAAGAAAATCAGTAAAAGATATAAATAAAATGACAATTTCTGAAAAAATTGCAGCAGCAGAAGAAGCTAAAAAAACTCCAGATAAAAAGAAAAAATAATGAAATTAGAAAAAATAAGCATTGATGGAAAAAAAGACACAATCGAAGTGTTAGATAAAATTTTTTCAGCCAAGATAAATAGTAAATTAGTAAGTAGTGTTTTGTATAAAACTAATGCTAATTACAAAGGCAGACATGCAAAAACAAAACAACAAAATGAAGTTAGTGGTCCCACTTCTAAAATTTATGCTCAAAAAGGTACTGGTGGTGCTAGACACGCAAGTAGAAAAGCTCCAATTTTTGTAGGTGGTGGTATAGCTCATGGTCCAAAAGGAGAGCTTGCTTATAAGAAACGAAAACTAAATAAAAATGAAAAGAAATTAAGTGTAGCTTCACTAATTACTGAAAAAAATATTAATAAAAATTTATTAATATTAAACGATTTTACCTCTGAAATTAAAAAGACTAAAGAAATGCATTCAATTATTCAAAAATTGGAAATCACACATTCATTAATAATTTTAGATAAAAACTCTAAAGAAAAAATAGAAAAATCTGCAAGAAATATTCCAAATGTTAAAGTTACAGATGTTAATCATTTTAGTTCTTATGACATTATTAAATTTAAAAAAGTTGTTTTTACTGAAAGTTCAGTAAAAGAACTAGAAAAGAGATATTCTTAATATGGATAAGATACATTTATACGATAAAATTTTGTCTCCAATGGTTACAGAGAAATCTACTAACTTGTCAGAGCAAAATAAGATTGTTTTTAAAGTTCCAACTGGTGCAAACAAGGTAAATTTAAAAAAGAATATTGAAAAGATTTTTAAAGTTAATGTAACTAAAATTAATATTATTAACAAACAAAACAGAACCAAACTTACTAGAGGAAAAAAAGTAAAAGTTTCTGGATTTAAAAAAGCAATAATTACTCTTAAAAAAGGTCAAAGTATAGATCTAACAACAGGAATTTAATAAATGGCACTAAAGACTTTTAAACCTTATACAAAATCTACTAGAGGAACTATCTTAGTTGATAGAACTGGTCTGTGGAAAGGTAAACCTTTCAAATCACTTGTTTCTCCAAAAAATTCAATGAAAGGAAGAAATAATAACGGACACATAACCAACATTAATAGAGCCGGTGGGCATAAACAAATGTACAGACATGTTGATTTTTACCGTAAAAAATTTGATATGGAGGCGACAGTTGAAAGAATTGAGTATGATCCAAATAGATCATGCTACATCATGTTAGTTAAATTTGAAGATGGATCTCACGCATATTATTTAGCTCCACAAAAAATTAAAACTGGAGATAAAATTGAAAACGGCTCAAAAAAAGAAATTAAAGTCGGTAATTGTATGCCGTTGCAGGATATTCCAGTTGGAATAAATATCCATAACGTAGAAATACAACCAGGTGCTGGTGGAAAAATTGCAAGATCAGCAGGTTCTTCAGTAACCATAAGTGGCCTAGATGGTAATTACAGTATAATTAAATTAGCCTCAGGTGAAGTTAGAAAAATAGACTCAAGATCATTAGCTACAATTGGAACATTAAGTAATCCAGATCAAAAAAATATCAAAATTGGTAAAGCGGGAAGATCAAGATGGCTTGGAAGAAAACCTCATACTAGAGGTGTTGTTAAAAACCCAGTTGATCACCCACACGGTGGTGGAGAAGGTAAATCAGCAGGTGGAAGACACCCTGTTTCACCTACAGGTCAGTCTGCTAAAGGTTTAAAAACAAGAGATAATAAGAGAACAGATAAATATATTATTAAGAGAAGAAATAAAAGGAAGGATACTAAGTAATGGCTAGATCAGTTTGGAAAGGACCTTTTGTTGAAGAAAGTTTAATGAAAAAAGTTGATAAATATAAAGATGATCCAAAAAAAATCCCAATCAAAACATGGTCAAGAAAATCAACCATTTTACCTGACTTTGTTGGTGTAAGTTTTCAAATTTATAATGGTAAGAAATTTATACCGATAACAATTTCAGAAGATATGGTTGGACATAAGCTTGGAGAATTTTCACCAACAAGAACTTTTTATGGTCATACTCCAGCTGATAAAAAAGCTAAACCTGCAACAGCAGCTAAGAAATAAATATGAATAAGACAAAGAAAAAAAATAGAAAAAAAGTAGATACAGTTAAATCTGTT
>Ga0233438_10001398_pt1 | contig 26440 bp, 19 predicted proteins | sample SI_123_September_FD_182720 | JGI IMG/M metagenome (GOLD analysis project Ga0233438, IMG submission 182720) | Seawater microbial communities from Saanich Inlet, British Columbia, Canada - SI_123_September2016_10_MG | ecosystem: Environmental > Aquatic > Marine > Inlet | place: Canada: British...
GGGTATGACCGCCGCACATCCTCTTCGAGGGCAAGGATACGATTTCATCGTTCCGCTCTTAGAAGGCGATCATGTCACCGATGATACTGGCACCGGCTTCGTTCACACCGCGCCCGGTCATGGTCGCGAAGACTTTGACATATGGATGGAAAATAAATCTCTTCTGGATGCAGCTGGAATAAATACTACAATTCCTTACACAGTCGATGCCGATGGAGCGCTGACCGATCAAGCTCCCGGCTTCGTTGGCAAGCGTGTCATTACTGACAAGGGCGAAAAGGGCGACGCCAACGAGACCGTCATCAAAGCGCTTGCAACTAAAGGAATGATAATCGCCCGTAGCCGCCTCAAGCATCAGTATCCACACTCATGGCGCTCGAAGAAGCCGGTGATCTATCGCAACACGCCACAGTGGTTCATTGCGATGGACAAGCCTATTACTAATAACCCCATTAGATGGTCACCCGATTCAGGTATCGCCTCATCAGATACCCTACGGAACCGCGCGTTGCAGGCCATCAGTGTCACCCGCTGGGTGCCCGAGCAGGGCCAGAACCGCATCACCGGCATGATCGCAGGTCGCCCGGACTGGGTGATCTCGCGTCAGCGCGCGTGGGGCGTACCCATCACGGTCTTTGTGCGCGAAAAGGGCGACGGCTCGGCCGAAATCCTTCAGGACGAGGCCGTCAACAAACGCATCGCCGACGCCTTCGAGACCGAAGGCGCGGATGCGTGGTATGTCGAAGGTGCGCGCGAGCGTTTCCTCGGATCGCACGCGAATGAAGAGTGGAAGAAGGTCGACGACATCTGCGACGTCTGGTTCGACTCTGGCTCGACCCATGCCTTCGTGCTGGAAGACCCGGTGCATTTCCCCGGCCTCGCCGGCATCAAGCGCAAGGTCGACGGCGGCAACGACACCGTCATGTATCTCGAAGGAAGTGACCAGCATCGCGGCTGGTTTCATTCGTCGCTGCTGGAAAGCTGCGGCACCCGCGGCCGTGCGCCCTATGACGTGGTGCTGACCCACGGCTTCACGCTCGACGAGAACGGCCGCAAGATGTCGAAGTCGCTCGGCAACACCACCGAGCCGCAAAAGGTCATCAAGGATTCCGGGGCGGATATCCTGCGGCTGTGGGTCTGCGCCACCGATTACGCCGACGACCAGCGCATCGGCCCGGAGATCCTCAAGAACACCATCGAAACGTATCGCAAACTGCGCAACACGCTGCGCTGGATGCTGGGCACGCTGCATCACTTCAAGCGCAGCGACGCCGTCTCCTTCAGCGAGATGCCGGAACTCGAGCAGCTGATGCTGCATCGGCTGTCCGAGGTCGATGCGATCGTTCGTCCCGCCTATGCGAACTTCGACTACAAAACGGTGATCGCGACGCTGGCGAATTTCATGAACACCGAACTGTCGGCGTTCTATTTCGACATCCGCAAGGACACGCTGTATTGTGATCCGCCGTCGTCGCTCGCCCGCAAGGCCGCGCTGACCACCGTGGACATTCTCTGTGACGCGATCCTGAAATGGCTCGCGCCCGCCATCAGCTTCACCGCCGACGAGGCATGGCAGATGTATCGCCCCGACGCCGAGCCGTCGGTGCATCTGACCACGTTCCGCGACGACCTCGATCGTTTCGGCAACGAGGCCTTAGCGAAGAAGTGGGAAACCATCCGCGACGTCCGCCGTGTCGTCACCGGCGCGCTGGAAGTCGAGCGCGCGGCCAAGCGCATCGGTTCCTCGCTGGAAGCCTCGCCGCTGGTTTACATCTCCGACAAGGCGGTGTTCGCGACCCTGTTCGATATTGATCTCGCTGAAGTCTGCATCACCTCGAACGCCATGGTCACCAACGAGGACCCGCCTGCGGGTGCGTTCACGCTGAACGATGTGCCGGGCGTCGCGGTCGTCGTGGAGAAGGCCGCCGGCACCAAATGCGCGCGGTCGTGGAAGATCCTGCCGACGGTTGGCGACGATCCCGAATATCCCGACGTGTCGCCCCGCGATGCCGAAGCGCTGCGGGAATGGAAGGCGCTCAGCGCGTGAGTCCCCTCCTCCGCTCCGGATTGATCGCCGCCGTCGCAGCCCTCGTGCTCGATCAGGCTTCGAAACTCTGGCTGCTGCGCGTGTACGAACTCGGCCCGCGCGGCACGGTGCAGGTGACGCCATTCTTCGATCTGGTGCTCGCCTGGAATACCGGCATCAGCTACGGCTGGTTCCAGGATGCCGGTCCAGTCGGCCAGGCCGCCCTGCTGGCGTTCAAGGCCGCCGCGATCCTTATGCTGGGCATCTGGATGGCGAAATCCGGCACCCGGCTTGCGACCATCGGTCTCGGGCTCATCATCGGCGGCGCCATCGGCAATGCCATCGACAGGCTGGCCTACGGCGCTGTGGTCGATTTCGCCCTGTTTCACATCCAGATCGGCGAGAAAACCTACAACTGGTACGTGTTTAACCTTGCCGACGTGGCCATCGTTGCCGGGGTTGCCGCCCTCCTGTATGACTCGTTTGTAACCCCGGATGCCGCAAAAAGGCCCCGATAACCGGGGATACGCTTTGCAGGTTTTTGGCCATTTGCCTTCCGGCAATCTGGCTTGCAGCGCAACGGTTTGCGGCGATATGGCCGCGCCCGTGGACAACGGATCAGGATGAACGCAAATGACGGGCGGCATCGGTTCAGGTTTGCATCTCTCATCACGCCTCTCGACGCGCGCCTTTCGGGTTGCCGCCGTCCTGCTGGGCGTCGGCCTGTTGCTGGCGACCGGCCCCGTTCGCGCCCAGGATGCGGACGAAGATGACGGCAAGACCTTCGAAGAAAGGCTGATGGACAACCTGATGAGCGGCCTCGGCGGCAAGAAGCTCGAAGACGGCTCCATCGAGTACCGCGAGCGCTCGCCGCTGGTGGTTCCTTCCAAGATCGATCTTCCTCCGCCCCAGACCGGCAAGGCGAAACTGGCGCCGAACTGGCCGAAGGATCCGGACGTGGCCGAGCGCGCGGCCGCGCGCGAACGGGCCAAGCAGAAAGCGATGAGCCCGGAAGAAGCGCGCATGCCGCTGATGCCGAGCGAACTCAACAAACGCGTTCCGCGCAGCAAGACCGCGGAAAGCAATGCGCCTGGCGGCAACAATTCGAATTCCCCGCTGATGATGCTGCCTTCTGAACTCGGATATAACGGCGGGCTTTTCTCGAACCCGTTCGGCGGCAGCACGAAGACCGAAACCGAGAAATTCACCTCCGAACCCGAACGTACCGAACTCACGCAGCCTCCGAGCGGTTACCAGACTCCGTCGTCCAACTACGCCTATGGCGTCGGCCAATTGAAGCCGCCGAAGGAAAAGTGCGACGCCGCCAGCGGCCGGTGCGAAAAGACCTGGGACTGACGACCTTGGGATTGAAGACCTTGGGATTAAGGTCTGGATTGAACTTGGGCTGAACTTCCTTGGGCTGAACTTCCTGGCCGCGCCGTCAATGGTCGCGGCCCCATGATCGCGGTCCGCCACGGGTGTTTTCGAGGTACGATCGTTTCAGGTCCCGCAGTGTCGCCTCTCGCGGATTTGAATGTTTCCCGGGCGATAAATCTGCGATCCGGTAAAACACCATGACAGCTTTCCGCCTCTCCATGACCCGGGCCTTCGCTGCGCTCGGCATTCTGTTCGCGCCGGCAGCGATCAACACCGCAACGGCGCAGACCGCAACCGCGCCGGCGACCTTCACGCTCAGCAACGGCCTTCACGTCGTGGTCATTCCCGACCGCCGCACGCCGGTGGTCACCCAGATGATCTGGTACAAGGTCGGCTCCGCCGACGAGACGCCGGGCAAGTCAGGCTTGGCGCATTTTCTCGAACACCTGATGTTCAAGGGCACCGCCGCGCATCCGGCCGGCGAATTCTCTCAACTCATCTCGCGCATCGGCGGCAACGAGAACGCCTTTACCTCCTACGACTACACCGCCTATTACCAGCTCGCGACCATGATGGCGTTCGAGGCCGACCGCATGACCGGCCTCATTCTCAAGGACGAAAATGTGCTGCCGGAGCGCGACGTGGTGCTCGAAGAGTACAACATGCGCGTCGGCAACAGCCCCGATGCGCGGCTGACCGAGCAGATCATGGCGGCGCTGTATCTCAACCATCCCTATGGCCGCCCGGTGATCGGCTGGCATCAGGAGATCGAGAAGCTCAACCGCGAGGATGCGCTCGCCTTCTACAAGCGCTTTTACGCGCCGAACAACGCGACCCTTGTGCTCGCCGGCGATGTCAGCGTGGACGAGGTTCGCCCGATGGTCGAGGCCGCCTACGGCAAGATTCCGCCGCAGCCCGCGATTCCGCCGCAGCGGATCAGGCCGCAGGAGCCTACCCCTGCCGGGCCGCGCACTGTCACGCTGGCCGATCCGCGCGTCGAGCAGCCGAGCGTGCGCCGCTACTATCTCGTGCCGTCGTCGGTGACCGCGGCCCCGGCGCAAGGCGCCGCGCTCGAAGTGCTGGCGCAACTGATGGGCACCGGCAGCAACTCGCTGCTGTATCGCGCGCTGGTGGTGGACAAGCCGCTCGCGGTCAGCGCCGGTGCCTGGTACCAGGGCACGGGCGTCGATCCGACCCAGTTCGGGATTTCCGCCTCGCCTAAACCCGGCGTTGAATTTCCGCAGGTCGAGCAGGCGATCGACGAGGTGATCGCCAAGCTGGCGCAGACTCCTGTGCCCGCCGAAGAGCTCGAGCGCATCAAGACCCAGATGATCGCTCAGGCCGTTTATGCGCAGGACAGCCAGACCACGCTGGCGCGCTGGTACGGCGCCGCCATTACCGTCGGCCTCAGCGTCGATGACGTCCGGGCGTGGCCCGACCGTATCCGCGCGGTCACCGCCGAGCAGGTGCGCGAGGCCGCGCAGACATGGCTCGACAAGAAACGATCCGCCACCGGCTACCTGATCAAGGAACCGGGCGCGACAACCGCAAAGCGCGAGGAGAAACGTTCGTGATCGTCACTCGCCGCCAACTGCCATCGCTCGCCGCCGCCGTTCTTGCTGCCGCCGCTTCACTCGCGGCATCCGTGACGCCGGTTTCCGCCGCCGCAAAAGTTCAGCGCGTGGTGTCGCCCGGCGGCATCGAAGCCTGGTTCGTGCAGGACGCGACCGTGCCGCTGGTGGCGATGGAATATGCCTTCGCCGGCGGCTCGTCGCAGGACCCTGCCGACAAGCCCGGCACCGGATCGTTCACCGCCAACATGCTCGACGAAGGCGCCGCCGATCTGGATTCGAAAACTTTCCACGAACGCCTCGAACGGCGCGCCATCGAAATGAGCTTTTCAGTGACCCGCGATCATCTGCGCGGTTCGATGCGGATGCTGAAGGAAAACAGCGACGAGGCGTTCGGTCTGCTGAAGCTGGCCCTGACCGCCGCACGGTTCGACAACGAACCGCTGGAGCGCGTCCGCGCCCAGATGCTGTCGACCGCACGCCGCGAGACCACCAATCCGGTATCGATCGCCGGCCGCAAGTTCTGGGAGCAGGCCTACGGCACGCATCCCTATGCGCGCCCGCCGAACGGCACACTCGAAAGTCTCCCCGTTATCCAGTCCGCCGACCTGAAGGATTACGCGCGGCGCATTATCGCCAGGGACGCGCTGAAGATCGCGGTCGTCGGCGACATCACGCCCGAAGCGCTCGGCAAACTGCTCGACGACACGTTCGGTACGCTGCCCGCAAAGGGCGACCTGACGCCGGTCCCTGCGGTGGAAGCCGCCAGGCCGCCGCTGCAAACGTCGGCCATCGTGGACGTACCGCAGACGTCGGTGAATTTCGGCGGGCCGGGCGTCGCGCGCAACGACCCCGACTTCATGGCCGCCTACATCGTCAACCACATTCTCGGCGGCGGCACGCTGTCAACGCGGCTCTACAAGGAAGTCCGCGAAAAGCGCGGACTGGTCTATTCGGTGTCGCAATCGCTGATCTGGATGAAGAAGTCATCGCTGTTCGCGGGCTCTACCGCGACCCGCGCCGACAAGGCGAAGGAGACGCTGGACACCATCACCAGCGAAATCGCGCGCATGGGCAATGAAGGCCCGACGCAGAAGGAACTCGACGAAGCCAAGTCCTATCTCAAAGGCTCGCAGATGCTGGCGCTCGACACCTCATCGAAATTCGCCACCGCGCTGCTTCAATACCAGCTCGACGAGCTCGGCATCGATTACATCGAGAAGCGCAATGCCATCGTTGATGCGGTCACGCTGGAAGATACCAAGAGGGTCGCGAAACGCATCTGGGGTCAGGGGCTGCTGAGCGTCAACGTCGGCCGCGCGGCACAGGCGGCGGCGCAACCGGCGACAGGCGTCGGGCCGAAGGCGAACTAGGCCGTCGGCAACCTAATGGTGCTCCGCGAGATTGATCGCGAGCGCCAGCACCCCCACCAGAATGAGACTGGCGGCCCATACCGCATCAAGATTGAACCAGCTTCGCGACACGAATCTGAGTCCGAGATAGCGATAGACGAGCCATGCCGACAATCCGCCGGCGGCAATCATCGCAGCCGAGTGGACAAAGGCGACCAGCACTGCCGTGCCGAGATTTGCGCCAATAAGAACGCTTGTCGCAGCGTGTCCATTGTCCAACTCGGCGGCACGGCAGAGTCCGAGATAGATCGGAACCAGCATCAGCCCGGCGCCGTGAGCTATCGCGACGACAAAAGACCAGAGCCCGAGTTGCGTCGGCCGTATCCGGGCCAGCGCCCGCGGGTGTCGCCGGTAGATGAGCCGGAAAATCCCGAACCCGATCACCAGAAGACTTGCGCCGATCTGAATCTGCCGTTGCCATTCGACCAGCGCCGCGAGCACGGCGAAAGGAAGAACGATCAGCAGCACGGCCAGCAGATGGCCGATCGTGAGCGGCCACAGCGCCGCGATCAGGGCGCGCGTGCTTTTGTCCATGAGCCCGGCTGAAACCGCCAGCGGCCAGCCCATGCCCGGATTCACTCCGTGATAGATGCCGCTCACGACAACAGCGAGCCAAAGTCCCGCCGGTGTCCAGTCCGCAGCACTCAAAGCTAGTGTCCTGAATCCGAAGTTCGCATCATTTCACAGCACCTCCCATAGCGAACTTCGGATTCAAAAGGACACTAGCAACCTATAATTCTAGTGTGGCTTTGGTTCGCAAGTCCGCAAATGGACGTGCCGAGAAAATGTTGCGGACTTGCGAACCGCCACACTAAACCGACGGATAGCAGAACGAATCCGTCGAGCAGTCGCCGCCATCGAGCCGGATTTGATGCGCGCGGTAGCCGTCGGGGAAGTTCAGCCAGTAGTCTTTTGCGAGTTCGAGACCGCCGCCCGGTTTCACATTGGCCATGACCTCGGCGCCCGGGATGCCGTCGGGATAGAATTGATCATCCCATGTCGAATAGAGCGAGTTGGTCCAGTACACGCGCTTGCCGTCCCGGCTGATCTCAACCATCTGCGGTCCGCCGGCATACGCCTTGCCGTTGGGATGAGGCGTGCGTCGCGCGATGCCGCCGATGTGCACGGAGCCCACGAGCTTCGGCTTTCTCGGATCGCTGACATCGTACTGACGCATCTCGCCCGTTCCCCAGCACGACACATAGAGAAACCTGTCATCCATGGAGAGATCGATATCGCTCACCAGCGGCGGCACTGCGCCAAAGCCCTGCAGAGGCGGCGGAAGCTTTTCCTTCGGCGCCGGTTCAGCCGGAATCGTCGCCGTCTTTTCGATGTGAAACTTTCCGCCCTCGCGCCACCAGGTCCAGATCGAGCCTTCGAGGTTGGTGGTATCGACCACGACGCCAAGGAAGCCATATTCGCGAACCGGGTCGTGGGCGGGACGCACCTCAAGTGCCATTTGATGGTTGGCGCCGAGATCGATCGTCTGGACATTGCGCCGGGCCCGCAGATCCCAGAAGTGGATTCGGTGGCCATACTTGTTGGACAGCAGGTCCTCGGCCACGAGCCCGTTCTCGAACTGCGGCGGCAGTGCCCATTCGCTGGTGACCATGTAGTCGCGCGGCAGGTTCCACCAGAAATCATAGTGCAGCGTCTGCGGTCCCCGATCGATCTCCCAGCGCCCGAGAACGTCAAAGGTCTCGCAGTCCATGATGAAAACGCCGGGCGGCCCGTCGGTGCCGTCCTTGCCGCCACCGCCAAGCGTGCTGACGTAAATGCCTTCCGGCCCGCAATGAACCGTGTGAGGCCGCGAGTAGCCGGTCTTTTTGAAAATCTCTTCGGGCTCGATGATCTTGTGAATCTTAGCCTTGGTCGGATCGGGTTTGGTGTCCACGATGTAAATGCGTGAGGACCGGATTCCGGGAATGATCAGAAAGCGCCGTTCGACGAATGCATGACCCGTGAGAGGCGACAAGGCCGACGAGCAGGCGTTCCAGCCGAAATGATGAAACTCGTCGCCCTTGTTCGGCATCGTCACCATGTGAACGACCTGACTGTAGCTGGGCGAGCCCGGCTTGACGTCGATCACTGCCAGCGCATCGGGCTTCGAGAAATCAGGGCTGAGCAGCAAGGTGTAAGCGAAGTTCTCGGGGGGCGCTTCCATCGCAAGCTTCGGTGATGCATGGAAGGTCGGATCGGGCCTCATCGTCATCGCACTACCTCCTGTGTCGACCCGCAGCGCGAAGCATACGGAAACGAGTTTGCAGAAAGAGAATGACCTGTTGAGCGCTTAGCGAGCAGCGGCTGGTCCGCTGCCAAGCAGCATAGCATCGCACGAACACGGCCCCGAAAAAATCCCCGCAATGAGGGTTCCATCCGGCCGCGACCGTTTGTCCCAAGTAGCTCCCCCAGGAAATTCCCGAGAAATTCCCAAGCTTGATCGGCGCGATAACGGCTTCCGGCTTCTGGCCGAAATGGCGCCGGCCTAACCGAACAGCGGTGTGCCAGGCACGAAGGCGTCGAACGCCGCCCAGAACTGCTGCCGGTAACGATCCTGCTCCTGCAGGATTTCGTGCCTCGAGCCCGCGATCACCAGATGCGATCCGGCGCGCAGGTGATAGGCGAATTCCTCGATGGCGGCGGTCGAGACGACGGTGTCGCTGCTCGCGGCCATCATCAGGATCGGCAGCCTGATCTGCGACGGATAACGCGCCTCGCGGAATTCAACGATTGCCCGGAACGCACTGTCGGCCCACGCCACCGTCGGCGACGCGATGCCGAGCGTCGGATCTTCCTCGATGATCGCGGCATTGCGCGCATAGCGCACCGGGTCCGACGTCACCGGATTGTTGACGAAACTATTTGTCCCGGTGAGTTCGCCGTTGCCGCCGGGAACGTAGTTGCCGCCCATGCCGAGCCAGCGCAGCGTGCGCACGAAAATCCGCGTCGGCAATTTGGTGGCGTAGCCGGGCAGATCGATCATCGGCGCGGACAGCACGATGCGGTCGAACCAGCGCTTGCCGGCATGCGCCACCCGCAGCAGCACAGCGCCGCCCATCGAATGCGCCAGCGCATAATACGGCGGCGGACAGTCCGGCAGCATCACCTGCTGCACGAAGGTTTCGACATCGACTTCGAAGTCGGAAAACCTGTGAACGTATCCCTTGCGGGGGTCGCGCAGTTGCCGCGACGAATGCCCCTGCCCGCGCCAGTCGATCATCGCCACCGCAAAGCCGCGCTCCCGCAATTCGCGCACGGTCTCGAAATATTTCTCGATGCTTTCGCCGCGACCGGTGAAGACACAGACCGTGCCCTTGCGGTTGGCGGGCGGCTGCCACCGCGCAAAGCGCAACTCGGCGCCATCAGGCGTCTTGATGGTGCCTGAGACGACGTTGTCGGGAACGGGATTGGCGGGAATGGAGACGAGCGTCATGGGGGGCCGATCAGCCAAAAGGAATCATCAAATTCGGAAAGGATATTGCTGACAAAAAGAGGGGCCGGGAACCCTCTTGAACGTCACGAGGGCCCTCCCATATCAGTTTCGTGCAGGCCAGTTAAGGCTGCACGCAGAACGAAAACCCGGCCCGATGGCGGGTTGTCTGCTCTTTTCAAAAGAGTGGCGCGTTGTGCATGCGAGACGGTCTTCAGGGCGTTGCTCACGCGAGCGCTGCCAAAGATGTTGTCTGTCCCGCCTGGAAACGCGCTGGTCGCTCACTTTGGAGGACTACCATGCGTACGTTTGACCTGACCCCCTTCTATCGTTCCACCGTCGGTTTTGACCGCCTGTTTTCGCTGCTCGATCAGGCGAACGGCGACGGCTCGGGCTATCCGCCCTACAACATCGAGCGCACCGGCGAGAACAATTTCCGTATTTCGGTCGCTGTCTCCGGCTTTTCGCAGAATGAAATCTCGATCGTCGCCAAGGAAAACACCCTGACGATCAAGGGCGAGAAAGCCGCCAACGAAAACGGCCAGTCCGGCGAAGTGCTTTATCGCGGCATCGCGTCGCGCGCCTTCGAGCGCCAGTTCCAGCTTGCCGACTTCGTGCAGGTGAAGAACGCCTCGCTCGAGAACGGCCTGCTCCACGTCGATCTCGTCCGCGAGATTCCTGAAGCGAAAAAGCCGCGCCAGATTCCGATCACCACCCCGGCGCCGCAGGTGACCGAGCAGGTCGCGGCCTAAGCCACCGGCTTATCGAACCTCCTGAAACTACCAGCGCCCCGGTGCCCCCGGGGCGTTTTTTTGTCTGCGAATAGCGCCCTCACTCCAGCGGCTGAACGTCGGGCATCGCCTGCGTCGGCCACAATTTCAGCGTGGCCGGCGAAGCTGCGGGTGGCGAAGCCGCGCCAACTGTCGTCACCGCCGGCGTGGCTTCCGCCGCAACCGGCTTCGCCGCCGCCGCGGGCTCAGCGACGGGCGCGGCCGCCTGCTGCGCGGGAGCCGCAGTCTGCGGCGTGGTCGCGGTGCCAGCCGGCGATGGTTGTGCGGTTTGGGTTGCGGCCTTTGGCGCAGGACGCCGCGCCGTCTTCGGCACCGGGTTCGGCGGGCGCGGCACGTGACGCAGATCGAGCAGCGATCCGCGCCGGTTTTCATAACCCGCATAGGTTGCAGGCGGCGGTCCGGGCGGGCCGTAGGTCTCCATCATGCGCTCGTCGACGGCCTGAGCCGGAATGAAGCGCATGATCTGCCCGGTGCGGGCGTCGATGATCAGGCGGCCGTCTTCACCGTGCCGGTCGAGCGCCGCAATGGTGTAGATCCAGCCGCGCTGGGTGACTCGGCCGAGCGGCGAGTAGCCACTCGCGCGCAAAACCGTCACGACCTGTTCAGGCGGCAGCATCGGCCGCGGCGCGCGCTCATGGCGCGCCGAGGGGATCGCCGCGTGAGCCCCCGAGCCATAACGCCCGGGACGATAGGAATCAGCATAGGGCCGTTGTGGATAAGACCGTTCCTCATAGCGCTCGATGTAACGTCCCTCGGGCGGCGGCAGCCGGCCATCGTCCTCCAGGATCCGCGGCATCGGGATCCGGATGTCGCCCACCACCGGAAAATCATCGCCGGCGCGCGCCGGAGGCCCCAGAAGTGTAACCGCGGCGAGTATTGCGCCTGCGGCGACGGCCCGCCCGGCCAATGGTCCCCTCGAAAACAATGTCATCGCGCGTGGCCTCCCATCCCGTGTCCCAAAACCGTCTTCCGGCTCCCCGAAATCAGGGGTTAACAGTCGTTTCCGAATTCGGCGGAGCTTGGACCGGACGGCGGCGGGATTGCCTCAATCCTGGGGCGTTGCATGGCGGCGCTGACCCATCGGGACAGGGACTCTCACGCGCTTGTGTGATAGGAAAAAGTTTGGCAATCTCGGCGGTAGGACAGGACTGCTGTCCCAATTTCCGGGTATTCTCGGCATGGCGTTTGCAGCGCCCGGAAGGCAGGCAGGCCGCACGGCAGCCGGTAACGGCGCGCGCGAGCTGCAATTTCTATAGCGAGGCTCGTGACAGCGCGAGCGGTGGCCCAGGGATTCCCAAGGGTACCGCGAACGCCGAAGCTGCGGCCAAAATGGGTTAAAATAGACTGCCTCTAAAGAGGCGTGAGGATGAGAATGAGCGGCTCAGAGATTTGGTGTGACGGAATCAAAGATGATTTCCCGGCAGCTGATCCGGGCTCGAACTACCGTGAGCATAACTGGCGTCCAGCTGCTGAAGGTCTATACGACCCCACCCTTGAAAAAGACTCGTGCGGCGTCGGCTTCATCGCCAACATCAAGGGCAAGAAATCGCACCAGATCGTGTCCGACGCGATCAACATTCTTTGCAATCTGGAACATCGCGGCGCTGTAGGCGCCGATCCGCGCGCCGGTGACGGCGCAGGAATCCTCGTGCAGATTCCGCACGCATTCTTTTCGCGCAAGGCGAAGGAAGCCGGCTTCACGCTCCCTGCCCCCGGCCAGTACGCCGTCGGCGCGCTGTTCATGCCGCGCGAGAAGCCCTGGCGCGAAGTCATCAAGAGCATCATCGCCGACAAGATCAAGTCCGAAGGCCTGCTGCTGCTGGGCTGGCGCGACGTTCCGACCGACAACGCCTCGCTCGGCGAGACCGTGAAGCCGACCGAACCGAACTGCATGCAGGTGTTCATCGGCTGCGGCGACTGCGCTGACGAGGAAGATTTCGAACGCCGGCTCTATATCCTGCGCAAGGCGATCTCGAACGCGATCTATCAGCGCCGCGAACGCGCGCTCGCCGGTTACTATCCGGTGTCGATGTCCTGCCGCACCGTGGTCTACAAGGGCATGTTCCTCGCCGACCAGCTCGGCAAGTACTATCCCGACCTGCACGAGCCGGATTTCGAATCCGCTTTGGCGCTGGTGCATCAGCGCTTCTCAACCAACACCTTCCCGGCGTGGTCGCTGGCGCATCCCTACCGCATGGTCGCGCACAACGGCGAGATCAACACGCTGCGTGGCAACGTAAACTGGATGGCGGCGCGTCAGGCGTCGGTGTCGTCCGAGAAATTCGGTGACGACATCGAGAAGCTGTGGCCGATTTCCTATGAGGGCCAGTCCGACACCGCCTGCTTCGATAACGCGCTCGAATTCCTTGTGCAGGGCGGCTACTCGCTGTCGCATGCAATGATGATGCTCGTTCCCGAGGCGTGGTCCGGCAATCCGCTGATGAGCGAAGAGCGCCGTTCCTTCTACGAGTATCACGCAGCACTGATGGAGCCGTGGGACGGCCCCGCTGCGATTGCTTTCACCGACGGCCGCCAGATCGGCGCGACGCTCGACCGCAACGGCCTGCGCCCGGCGCGCTATCTCGTCACCAAGGATGACCGCATCCTGATGGCGTCGGAAATGGGCGTGCTGCCTATTCCGGAAGACCAGATCATCACCAAGTGGCGTCTGCAGCCCGGCAAGATGCTGCTGGTCGATCTCGAGGAAGGCCGGCTCATTCCCGACGACGAGATCAAGGCGGAACTGGCCAAGAGCCATCCTTATCGCGAGTGGCTTGACCGCACCCAGATCGTGCTCGAGGAAATGAAGGACGCGCCCGCCAAGGCGATGCGCTCGAACCTGTCGCTGCTCGATCGCCAGCAGGCGTTCGGCTATTCGCAGGAAGACCTCGCCGTCCTGATGACGCCGATGGCCTCCACCGGCGAGGAAGCCGCGGGCTCGATGGGCACCGACACGCCGTTGTCGGCGCTGTCGAGCAAGCCGAAGTCGCTGTTCACCTACTTCAAGCAGAACTTCGCACAGGTCACCAACCCGCCGATCGATCCGATCCGCGAAGAACTGGTGATGAGCCTCGTCTCGATCATCGGCCCGCGCCCGAACCTGTTCGACATCGAAGGCCTGTCCAAGACCAAGCGCCTTGAAGTGCGTCAGCCGATCCTGACCGACGCGGATCTGGAAAAGATCCGCTCGATCTCGGACGTCGCGGACAATCACTTCAAGTCACGCGCGCTCGACACCACGTTCCACGCCGGCCTCGGCGCTTCGGGCATGGAGCAGGTACTGGAAGAGTTGTGCGGCCGCGCCGAAGCTGCGGTGCGCGAAGGCGTCAACATCATCATTCTGTCGGACCGCGCCGCGGGCTCCGACCGGATTCCGATTCCGTCACTACTGGCCTGCGCCGCCGTACATCATCATCTGATCCGCGTCGGCCTGCGCACGTCGGTCGGCCTCGTGGTCGAATCCGGCGAACCGCGCGAAGTGCATCACTTCGCCTGCCTTGCCGGCTACGGCGCCGAAGCGATCAATCCCTATCTGGCGTTCGAGTCCATCATCGCGATGAAGGAGCAACTGCCGGTCAAGCTCGACGACAAGGAAATCGTCAAGCGCTACATCAAGTCGATCGGCAAGGGCCTGCTCAAGGTCATGTCGAAGATGGGCATCTCGACCTATCAATCCTATTGCGGCGCGCAGATTTTCGACGCCGTCGGCCTGAAGGCGGAGTTCGTCGCGAAGTACTTCGCCGGCACCCATACCCGCATCGAGGGCGTCGGCCTGGCCGAAATCGCCGAGGAAACCGCGCGCCGTCACACCGACGCGTTCGGCGACGCGCAGGTCTACAAGACCGCGCTCGATGTCGGCGGCGAATATGCCTTCCGCTCGCGCGGTGAGGACCATGCCTGGAACGCCGAAACCGTATCTCTGCTCCAGCATGCGGTACGCGGCAATTCGCAGGACCGCTATCGTGCGTTCGCGAAGGTGCTGAACGAGCAGGCCGAAAAGCTGCTGACGCTGCGCGGCCTGTTCAAACTCAAGACTGCCGAGGACGACAAGCGCAAGCCGGTGCCGCTCGATGAAGTCGAGCCCGCCAAGGAGATCGTCAAGCGCTTTGCCACCGGCGCGATGTCGTTCGGCTCGATTTCGCGCGAGGCCCACACCACGCTTGCGATCGCGATGAACCGCATCGGCGGCAAGTCCAACACCGGCGAAGGCGGCGAGGAAGCGGATCGCTTCAAGCCGATGGCGAACGGCGATTCGATGCGCTCGGCCATCAAGCAGGTGGCGTCGGGGCGTTTCGGCGTGACGACGGAATACCTCGTCAACTCCGACATGATGCAGATCAAGATGGCGCAGGGCGCAAAGCCCGGCGAAGGCGGCCAGTTGCCCGGCCACAAGGTCGACGCGACCATCGCCAAGGTGCGTCACTCGACCCCGGGCGTCGGCCTGATCTCGCCGCCGCCGCATCACGACATCTACTCGATCGAAGATCTCGCGCAGCTGATTTACGACCTGAAGAACGTCAATCCGGACGGCGCGGTGTCGGTCAAGCTCGTCTCCGAAATCGGAGTCGGCACGGTTGCCGCCGGCGTCGCCAAGGCGCGCGCGGATCACGTCACCATCGCGGGCTTCGAAGGCGGCACGGGTGCATCGCCGCTCACCTCGATCAAGCACGCCGGTTCGCCATGGGAAATCGGCCTCGCCGAAACCCACCAGACCCTGGTGCGCGAGCGGCTGCGCAGCCGCATCGTCGTTCAGGTCGACGGCGGTTTCCGCACCGGACGCGACGTCGTGATCGGCGCGCTGCTCGGCGCGGACGAAATGGGCTTCGCCACCGCGCCGCTGATCGCGGCGGGCTGCATCATGATGCGCAAGTGCCATCTCAACACCTGCCCGGTCGGCGTCGCCACGCAGGACCCGGTGCTGCGCAAGCGCTTCACCGGCCAGCCCGAGCACGTCATCAACTACTTCTTCTTCGTCGCCGAGGAAGTCCGCGAGATCATGGCCTCGCTCGGCTACCGCACCTTCCAGGAGATGGTCGGCCAGAGCCAGATGCTCGACCAGTCGACACTGGTGGCGCACTGGAAGGCCAAGGGCCTCGACTTCTCGAAGCTGTTCTTCAAGCAGAAGGCCCTGCCCGGCCAGAAAATCTATCACGCCGAGGCGCAGAACCATCATCTGGACAGCGTGCTCGACCGCACCCTGATCAAGGAAGCGCAGGCGGCGATCGACCGCGGCGCGCCGGTGAAGATCGAGGCGGAAATCCACAACACCGACCGCAGCGCAGGCGCGATGCTGTCCGGCCTAGTGGCCAAGACCTATGGCCACACCGGCCTGCCGCTCGACACCATCCATGTCAGCCTCAAGGGCACGGCAGGTCAGGCGTTCGGCGCGTGGCTGGCGCGTGGCGTCACTCTCGATCTCGAGGGCGAAGGCAACGACTACGTCGGCAAGGGTCTGTCGGGCGGACGCATCATCGTCCGGCCGCCGAAGATTTCGGGCATCGTGCCGGAAGAGTCGATCATCGTCGGCAACACCGTGATGTACGGCGCCATCGAAGGCGAATGCTACTTCCAGGGCGTCGCCGGCGAGCGCTTCGCGGTCCGCAACTCCGGCGCGATCGCCGTGGTCGAGGGCGCGGGCGATCATTGCTGCGAATACATGACCGGCGGCATCGTCGTCGTGCTCGGCAAGACGGGACGCAACTTCGCGGCGGGCATGTCCGGCGGCGTGGCTTACGTCATCGACGAGGACAACACGTTCGAGAAACGCTGCAACATGGCGATGGTCGAGCTGGAGCCGGTCCTGTCCGAGGAAATGGTCAACGCGAACGCGTTCCATTCGTCGGGCGATCTTGAGGCGCATGGCCGGGTCGACGTGTTCTCCAACCTGCTCGGCGAGGATGTCGAACGGCTGCACATCCTGATCACCCGGCACGCCAAGCTCACCGGCTCGGCGCGGGCGCAGCACATCCTTGCGAACTGGAAGACGTATCTGCCGATGTTCCGCAAGGTGATGCCGGTCGAATACCGCCGCGCGCTGAAAGAAATGAAATCGCGCGAGCCGGACGAGCCGCTGATTGCGATCGGCGCGTAATCTGGCCGCCCGTCACCCTGAGGTGCGAGCCGCATTGCGGCGAGCCTCGAAGGGCGATGGGGATGAAAACTGGTCATCCTTCGAGGCGCACAAGAGCGCGCACCTCAGGATGACGAACAGAAACTGATAGACGAGCATTCAGAGGCGTCGGGGTATATGGGTAAGCCTACAGGTTTTCTTGAGATCGAGCGTCACGACCGCAAGTACGCACCGGTCATCGAACGGGTGAAGGATTTCAAAGAATTCGTCATTCCACTGAGCGAGAAAGACACGCGCGATCAGGCCGCGCGCTGCATGAGTTGCGGCATTCCCTATTGCCACGGCACCGGCTCGGTTCAGCCCGGCACGCCCGGCTGCCCGGTCAACAACCAGATCCCGGACTTCAACGATCTCGTCTACAACGGCAACTGGGAAGAAGCGTCGCGCAACCTGCACTCGACCAACAACTTCCCGGAGTTCACCGGCCGCATCTGCCCGGCGCCGTGCGAAGCCTCGTGCACGCTGAACATCGACGACAACCCGGTGACCATCAAGACCATCGAATGCGCCATCGTCGACCGCGCATGGGACAGCGGCTGGCTCAAGCCTGAAGTCGCAGCAACGAAGACCGGCAAGAAGGTCGCCGTGGTCGGCTCCGGCCCCGCAGGCCTCGCCGCCGCGCAGCAGCTTGCGCGCGTTGGTCACGAGGTCCACGTGTTCGAGAAGTTCGCCAAGGCCGGCGGCCTTCTGCGCTACGGCATTCCCGACTTCAAAATGGAAAAGGGCATCATCGACCGCCGCGTGGCGCAGATGGAAGCCGAAGGCGTGATCTTCCATTACAACACGCCGGTCGGCGGCTCCTATGCCGGCGCGGTCGAGCCGCAGGATCTGCTCAAGGTTTACGATGCCGTCGCACTGACCGGCGGCGCGGAAGCGTCGCGCGATCTGCCGATCCCCGGCCGCGAGCTCGACGGCATTCATTTCGCGATGGATTTCCTGCCGCAGCAGAACCGCCGCATCGGCAACGAGCCGCTCGGCGACGTCCGCGAAATTCTCGCCACCGGCAAGGACGTGGTGGTGATCGGCGGCGGCGACACCGGCTCCGACTGCATCGGCACGTCGATCCGCCAGGGCGCGAAATCGGTAACGCAGCTTGAAATCATGCCGGCACCGCCCGAGCGCGAGAACAAGGCGCTGAGCTGGCCGAACTGGCCGCTGAAGATGCGCACCTCGTCGAGCCAGGCCGAAGGCGCGGTCCGCGAATACGCCGTGCTGACGCAGAAGTTCTCCGGCGGCGACGGCAAGGTTGCGAAGCTGCACTGCGTTCACGTCGACGACAAATTCCAGCCGGTGCCCGGCAGCGAATTCGAGCTCAAGGCCGAACTGGTGCTGCTGGCGATGGGCTTCGTCCATCCGGTGCATGAAGGTTTGCTGAAGAAGCTCGGCGTCGAGCTCGATCCGCGCGGCAATGTGCGCGCCTCGACCAACAACTACCAGACCTCGGTGCCGAAGGTGTTCTCGTCCGGCGACATGCGCCGCGGACAGTCTCTCGTGGTCTGGGCGATCCGCGAAGGCCGCCAGTGCGCCGCCGCGATCGATCAGCATCTGATGGGCGCGACCACGCTGCCTCGGTAGTTTTCTGTTTGGGCAGATCTGGTCCGAAAACCGCTTTTCACTTTTCGGGTTCATGCCCTCATGACCGCACTCATCTATATCGCAGCAGCCCTCGCCGAAATCGGGGGCTGTTTTGCATTCTGGGCCTGGCTGCGGCTGGACAAATCCATCTGGTGGGTTGTTCCGGGGACCGCATCGCTGCTGCTCTTCGCGTATCTGCTCACGCTTGTGCCGACCGACGCCGCCGGGCGTGCGTTCGCCGCCTATGGCGGGGTTTACATTGTCGCTTCGCTGGCGTGGATGTGGGCGGTGGAAAGCGTGCGTCCCGACCGGTGGGACGTTTCAGGTGCAGCGCTTTGCCTGATCGGCGCTACCGTCATCCTGTTCGGGCCGCGCTCGGTCTAGCCATCGGATCGCAAAGAAAAAGCCCCGTCTGTGACGGGGCCTTTTCCTCGCATCATCCGGTGCTGCTGCTCAGCGCACCGTTACTCGATGACGCGAATGACGCGGCGCGTGCGCGGTTCGACAATCACACGACGGTCGTTCACGACCGCATAGTGATACTCGGCATGGCGCGGCACCGGACGCAACTCGACATAGTCCGGCAGCGGCTCACCGACCACCACGCGTTCCTTCACGACGACCGATGGTCCCGGCAAGCCGGTGACCGACGAAATCACAGCCGCCGGAATATCGATCGCGGTGCCGACCGCGGCGCCAACCGTGCCGCCGACAGCGCCGCCAACCGGACCGCCGATGGCATGACCAGCGGCTGCGCCGTCGCGTGCGCCTTCAACCGTGGCGCTCTGCGCAAACGCGATGCCTGGCGTCAGCGCAATCACCGCAACTGCCATTGCCTTGCGAATCTTCATGTCATCCTCCATCCGTTAAGAGGGTGACCAACGGTTCAGGGCCGGGAGCGTTCCGGGATTCATCTGCAGGAACCCGTGAAATTTGTACCGGAACCAGCATTGCAATAAGTTTCCTCGCGCTGGCGCGGGAACTGCGGCGAAACCTTGACACCTGCGCAAAGGGCTCTCCGGCGGAAGACTTGCCACCATGAACCAACACACGCTCGACCGTCATGGACTCCGGATTCTTGTGTGCGCCAGTACGGGCTCAGCACTGTCCAGCATGAGCGCTGCGTGGGAGCACAATGCGACATGGGTCGCGTTTCCTGTCTCGCGGCTCGCTGACGGTTTCTTCCAGCTCAGCACCCGGATTGCCGGGGACGTGATTCAGAAATTCGTCAATCACAGTCTGGGGATCGCAATCGTCGGCGATATTTCAGCGTGGCTCGCCGGCAGCAAGCCGCTGCAGGATTTCGTCTATGAGGCAAACCGCGGAAACACGGTTCTGTTCGTCGGCGACCTGGACGAGCTGGATCGCCGGCTTGGTGCGCTGGCCAGATAACCTGCGCTGCTCAGTTCTTCTGAAGCCAGAACTGGTACATCTGCGCGAAGGTCGAGGGATTCTCGGCCTCAAACGCCGTCCAGTTCACAAGATCGGTCGCCGCCCTGTCGCCGGGAAACCGCCGCAGGTAGCCCGTCCGCGCCGGGGTCTCGAATCCGAGGAACGTAAAGCCGTTCTCCCGAAGAAAATCCGAGATCTGCGGAATCGAGAATTGATGCTCCTGCACATGGAACAGCAGATCGCGGCACTCGCTCATGCTGAAAAAGTCGCTGAACTGCGTGACGTTGTGCAGTTCATCGCCCGGTGCGCGGCCGGCGAATTCGGCCCGCAGCCGCCGCACCTCCGGAACCGAAAAACCGCGCCCCTGCTCCGCGAGATAGGCACGCGCGGCGTTGATGTCGCGGCGCGCCGTCGAACTGTAGAGCCCGATATGCATCAGCCCGCCGGGACGCAACAGACCGGCGAGCCTGCGCCATCCCGTCAGTGGATCCTTCAGGTGATGCAGCACACCGCTTGAGTCGATGACATCGAACGTGTTGCCGCTTTCGAGCGCCAGTATGTCCCCTTGCGCGTAGCGCAGGTTGGTCAGCCCCAGTTCCCTGGTCTTCCTGATCGCGTAGCTGAGACTGCTGAGACTGAGATCGATCGCCAGCACGTTGGCTGATTTCAGTTGCTGCGCACGCTGGATCGCATGCTGTCCGGTGCCGCATCCCGCGACCAAAACATCGAGTCCACGGTTGCCGAGCGGCTTGTACGGCGCGCCGGGAAACCGCATCCCGATATAAGCATCCACCGGCAGCGCCTGCGTCTCGGCGAGAACCCTGCTCCATCGCGGATAGGGGTTTTCCTCGTACTGCGCACGCACCTTTTCCGAAACGCCGTCCTCGATCGCGGTCAAGCGTTCAATGGTGGAGCGAATCGTCAGTTCGTCCCGGTGATCTACCACCTGCTGCGCGACCAGCGCGGCCATCGCGCCGGACCAGGGCTGCGCCGCGAGCTGTTCGGCTCCGGGAATCGAATGCAGCGGCAGGTAACCTGCAAGGATCGCGAGCCTGATCGGCGCGACTGCCTCGTTCCGCGCGATCGTCCCGGCGACGTCGTCACGAAGCCGGTCAAGCTGAGTGCTTTCCTCTTCGGTGACATCGAAGACGTATTCGTTGATGAAGCCCTGTTGTCCGAGCGCGGCCACCAGCGGCAACCATCGGTCGTCGCCCTCAAGCGTTCCGGTCGCGATGTCGTGCAGCGCGGCGCGGCGCACCGCCGTCAAAATCCGTTCGACCGCAACTGTCGTCACCGGCGACGTGCTCAGCAAAGCCTCAAACAGACCTTCGGCGCCGAGCGTCGCCAGATCGGCAGCACTGAACATCTCATTCAGCCGGGCCGGGCCTGCGTGCGACACCAGCTCCACACAGCGTGCCATCGCCGGCGTACGAAGCAGGATCGCGCCTGCGGCCGCCGACAGGTCGCGCGGGCGGCACCACGGTTCGCGCAAGGCGCGCACCAGAAGCTGGATGACATCCGGATCCAGCTTGATGGCCGCGGGATCGAGCGAGCGCAGCGCCATCACGAATGTCGACTTGAGACCGGCCGCCTCGTCCGTCCGCAGCCCATGAACTGCAGTGGCGAGGGCTTCGGCGAGTCGGCCGTGAAGCAGCAGCAGCGCGCCGAGATTGTTGTGTGCGCCCGGATAGTCCGGATCGATCTCCAGCGCCTTGCGGTTGTGCACGATGGCGTCGTCGTCGCGTCCGCAGTCGGACAGGATACGCGCCAGATTGTAATGCGGTTCGGGATTGCGCTTGTCCGATGCAATCGCCTTGCGCAGAAGATCGATCGCCGCGTCGCTGTGACCCGCCTGATGTGCGAGCAGCCCGAGACAACCCAAGGCGCCGGTGTGGCGCGGATTGGCGGCCAGCACATCGCGATAGTTAGCCTCGGCATCGCGCAGCCGTCCCGCCTGATGATGGGCCATGGCCTGCCGGAACAAGGTTTCTTCGAGAAGGCCTGAAGACCGGGCGGCGACCTTGCCGGTTTTTTCTTCAGCCCGGCGTTGTTTTCTGTTCACGATCTCGACCTGACGAAAATTTCTGGAGCAGCCGCGCGGACCCTACTGCATCGAATTGATGCGATCCAGACGCGGGGATGGTGCTGATTACCAGCGCGAGAAAAAGCCCGAGAACGGCGACGAGCCGAAAAGGCCCGGCGGCCGCTGGTATGCGTCACGCGGGCCGGGGCCTGCGCGCGGACGCTGGTGTTGCGGCGGCGCGGAGGGGTTGAACAGTCCCTGGACCACGACCTGCTTCTTCGGCTTCGGCTTCGGCGGCGCAGCGGTCCCATCAGACGACGCGGCGGCGACGACCGGATCGCTGGGCGGAGCGCTCAGCGCGCCGACTTCGCGGCGCGGCCATGCGAAATCATCGGCGCGCCCGGCAGGCGCTGCGAGCGGCTCACCCTTCACCAGCGTCCGCGCTGCAAGCGCATCGACCGAGGCAGGCCGCGTACCGACGCCGCCGAGCAGGTCATCGGTACCGACTTGCGACGCCACCAGCGGCATCACCGGTCCCATCAGCGGACGCGGACCGGCTTCTCCCGGGCGGATATTGGCATCCGGCGCAAAGGTCTCGCTCGGAACAGCCAGCGGGCCATCGGTGTGGGCCGCCAGCACCCGCCGGATTTCACGCTCGGTGTAATGCGCGAGCTTGCGCGCACCGGCTTTGGTGAAGAACACGCCATCGTTCGAGCGCAGGCGGCGGATCTGGCCTTCGAAGTCCGGGCCCTGCTGCGCAAAACGCCCGGCGTCATCGACGAAGCCGTCCCAGACATCGACATAGGTGATGCCGGCCTTGCCGGCGCCGTCGCGATACAACGCATCGAGGAACAGCATGTCCGACGTCGCCTTGGCGCCGCGCACCGCGGGCAGCCCGACCCAGAGCACCGGCACGCCCCTGGATTTCAGGACCGCGATCATCTCCTCGATTTTCTTCGCGTACAGTTCGACCCAGCGTTCTTCGCGGAAATCGTGCATGCCGCCGCCGGCCGAACGCTGTGCCTTATCCGGCGCCAGGATCTGGGACTGATCGTCGTCGTCCGGCGCGGCTTCCGCGTCCGACGGCTTGTTGTCCGCAGCCTTGTTCTCGGCGCCGCCGGCCGCGGGCTTGTCGCCCGGCTTCGCCGCGGCATCCGGCTCGTTCGGCTTGGTGCGGGAATCCTTCTTGGCGCCTTTCGCCTTATCGCCGGGCTTCTCACCCGGCTTGGCGTCGGTCTTCTTTTCGGCGACCGGTTCGCGGATCGGAACGCGATCGTGCAGGCCGAGCATCACCACGATAACGTCGGGCTTCTCGGTGGCCAGAATGCCCTTCGCGGCGGCGGCCCAGTCCGCCGGATCGCCCTTGGGCTGATACTTCAAAAGACCCGACACGGTCTTGTGCTTGCGGATCACGCCGAGGTCGGGCGTTTCCGACAACGCATCTTCAAGGCCATAGGCGAGCCAGTCCGCCATCGCGTCGCCGAGCACCAGCACGTTACGGTCGGCGGGGGCCTCGCGCTTGGCAGCCGCCGGTGCACGCGAGAAATCCGCCGGACGCGGCGCCTGCTGCTGTTCCTGAAAAAATCCGCCACCACCGAACGGCGCGAAGAAACCGCCGCCGCGCGGCTGCGGAGGCGGTGCCGGCCGCTGCGGGCGGCCGAAGCCGAAATCGAAGAACTGCGCCGACGCCGGAGCGACGATCCCGAACAGCATCGCGCCCGCGACCGCGAGGACCGTCAAAGGACCGCGGTCGGCAAACAGGCGCAGGAACGATGGCCGTTTTGACATGCGTCTCACAGAGTGAAAAAGCGTAACGTCAAAAAATAATAGCAGATTCAGGCCCTAAATGGGCAAAGTCGGCAGTCTGTTTATCGATTGGGCGCCTGGCGACAACACCGCTTCGCAGGTCCGGCGCCATAAACAGGCCGCCCCCGGCCCGCGTCAAGGGTTGGGCTCCCGCCAAACTGTTGATTTCAACATTGCGCATGGTGCGGTCTCCGCCCCCACCGGCCACAGGAGCTTGACGGCGGCTTTTAAATCGATATATCTGGATATATGGAATCAGAGTCAGCAATTCTCGCCCTTGCGGCCCTCGCCCAATCCACGCGCCTCGACGCGTTCCGGCTACTGGTCAAATCTGAACCGAAAGGCCTCGCAGCCGGTGATATCGCGAATTCACTCGCGGTGCCGCAGAACACCATGTCCTCTCATTTGTCCATCCTCACACGGGCCGGCTTGGTGACAGCCAGGCGCTCTGGCAGATCGATCGTCTATCGCGTCGACCTGACGCATTTCCAAAACGTCCTGCTTTACCTGCTGAAGGATTGCTGCGGCGGAAACCCGGACCTCTGCGCGCCACTGATCGAAAGCCTGATGCCCTGCTGTCCGCCGGCGAAGAAAGGAAGAGCAAATGTCTGACCGCATTTATAATGTTCTGTTTCTTTGTACCGGCAACAGCGCGCGTTCGATTCTCGCAGAGTCGGTCTTGCGCAAAGACGGCCGCGGACGGTTTCGGGCGTTCTCGGCCGGCAGCCTGCCGAAAGGCCGCGTGAACCCCTTCGCGATCAAGGTTCTCAAGAGCGCCGATTTTCCAGTGGATGACCTGCGTTCAAAGAGCTGGGAAGAGTTCGCGGCCCCCGATGCGCCGGTGATGGATTTCGTCTTTACGGTTTGTGACAATACCGCGGGTGAATCCTGTCCAATCTGGCCCGGCCAGCCGATGACGGCGCATTGGGGAATTGAAGATCCGGCAGAGGTGGAAGGCACGGATATTGAAAAGGAAGCGGCGTTCGTTGCGGCGCTCCGCTATATGAAAAACCGTATCGCGATCTTCACGAGCCTGCCGCTGAACAGCATCGACAAACTGTCTCTCGGCACGAAATTGCGCGACATCGGCCGCACCGAAGGATCGACATCGAACCCGCCTCGGGTGGCGTGAGGCATGAGCATTTTCGAACGCTATCTCACCCTTTGGGTCGTGATCTGCATCGCGGTCGGCGTCGCACTGGGTCATCTCATGCCGGGCGTATTTTCCATCATCGCAGGAGCGGAAGTCGCAAAAGTCAATTTGCCCATCGCGGTGCTTGTCTGGCTGATGATCATTCCGATGCTGCTGAAGATCGACTTCGGTGCGCTCGGCAAGGTCGCCGCGCACGCGCGCGGCGTCGGCGTGACGCTGTTCATCAACTGGGCCGTCAAACCGTTTTCGATGGCACTGCTGGCGACATTTTTCATCGGCCATGTTTTTGCGCCGATGCTGCCCGGCGACCAGATATCCTCGTATGTCGCGGGTCTCATCCTGCTAGCGGCAGCACCCTGCACCGCCATGGTCTTCGTCTGGTCCAACCTCGTCGGCGGCGAACCGCACTACACGCTCGGCCAGGTCGCGCTCAACGACGTCCTGATGATCGTCCTGTTCGCCCCACTGGTCGGCCTCCTGCTTGGTGTCGCTTCGATCTCGGTGCCATGGGCCACGTTGTTGCTGTCCGTCGCGCTCTACATCGTGGTGCCGGTGATTGTCGCGCAGGTCTGGCGGCGCGCTTTGCTCAACGATGGTCCCCGGATGCTCGAACGGACGCTGGCGCGCCTGCAGCCCGTGTCGCTGATCGCCTTGCTCGCGACGCTGGTGCTGTTGTTCGCCTTTCAGGGCGAGCAAATTCTCGCGCAGCCGGTGGTGATCGCGATCCTGGCGGTCCCGATCCTGATACAGGTCTACTTCAATGCGGGCCTCGCCTACTGGCTAAGCCGGCGCTTCGGCGTCGCGTGGTGCGTCGCTGCTCCGGCGGCGTTGATCGGCGCCAGCAACTTCTTCGAACTGGCCGTGGCGGCAGCCATCAGCCTGTTCGGCCTCAATTCGGGAGCAGCCCTCGCGACCGTCGTCGGCGTGCTGGTCGAAGTGCCGGTGATGCTGTCGGTGGTCAAGATCGTGCAGGCCACGCGCGGATGGTATGAGGCCGGCCCTCACCAACCCAGGACAGAACGCGCAGAGGTTCACCCATGACCGTCACCATCTTTCACAATCCAGCCTGCGGCACCTCGCGCAACACGCTGGCAATGATCCGCCAGAGCGGCGAAGAGCCCGCCGTGATCGAGTATTTGAAAACTCCGCCAAGCCGCGAGCGGCTGGTTCAGCTGACGACAAGGATCGCGCGGTAGTCTTCGGCTTACCGCCTGCGCAACCGGTCCAGCACGCCGGACGAGGCGAACCCGTCGGCGGGGGCCCCGATCGAGGCCTGGAAGCTGCGGAGCGCCTTCTTGGTCTCGCCGCCGAGATTGCCGTCCGGCTCGCCGCGATAGAACCCGCGCTGCGCCAGGAGCTGCTGCAGTTCGAGCCGCTCGTCGCGCGACAGCACCCGCTCCTGCCGCGGCCATGCCTGCACGAACGGCATACCGCCGCGCAGCCGGTCGGCGAAATGCCCGATGGCCAGCGCGTAAGCCTCCGACGGATTGTAGCGCATGATCGAGCGGAAGTTTCCGAGCATCAGGAATCCCGGCCCGTCCGCGCCGGCGGGCGCCAGCAAAAACGCCTTGTCGGTGTTGCGCGGAAACGGCTTGCCGCCGGCGCGCCGGACGCCGAGATGCTCCCACTGCGCGATGGTGTAGCTCTTGGCGCGGTCGGCATGCAGATAGTTGAAGCCCTGCGGCACCTCGACCTCGTAGCCCCAGGTCTGTCCCGGCTGCCAGTTGTCCTTTTTGAACTTCGCCGCCGTGGAA
>Ga0233438_10001400_pt1 | contig 26423 bp, 26 predicted proteins | sample SI_123_September_FD_182720 | JGI IMG/M metagenome (GOLD analysis project Ga0233438, IMG submission 182720) | Seawater microbial communities from Saanich Inlet, British Columbia, Canada - SI_123_September2016_10_MG | ecosystem: Environmental > Aquatic > Marine > Inlet | place: Canada: British...
TGAAGCTTTGTTTTGTCTAAAAGGTTTTTTTTTTTCTACCGAAAAAGATTTTTTTCCGAGAGTTGAGATGGACGAGGTGTCGATTTTCTTTTTTAAGTCTGAGGAGATTGTAAGTGTTTTTTTTTTATCTTTTTCCATAACATTACTTATACGCTATCTCTCTAGCTGACATTATTAAATCGTCAGCTTCCTTTCTTGATAAAGAAAACTCCTCAAGATAACCGTCTATTCTAATTTTTTTTCCTTTTATTTCATCATAACCACCAATAAGCTCATCTGAAGAAAGATCTGCGAAATCACTAAGTTTTTTAATATTTTTTTGACCTAATATTACAAGCATTCCTTGAGTCATCCCCTTAAGATTTATTAAACTTTCCTCTACCCCAAGCTGCTTTAGTTTTAATGCCACTGCTTCTTTTTCTTTGACTAAGGTTTCTTTGGATCGTGTGATTAATTCTTTTGCTGTTTCCTCATCTATAGCTTCTATTTTTGAAATATCTTCTGGACTTGATTGAGCAATTTCATCAATTGAAACAAACCCCTCTGAAACCAAAAGCTGTCCTAATGTTTCATCGACTTCCAAATTTTTTATTAATGTTTCTGTTCTTTCTTTAAACTCTGCTTGCCTTCGTTCCGAGTCCTCTTTATCTGTTAATATGTCTATTTCATAATTGGTCAATTTAGAAGCAAGCCTTACATTTTGACCTCTTCTACCAATCGCTTTACTTAAATTTTCCTCACTTAAAATTATATCTATTCTTTTATTTTCTTGATCTATCAACACTCTTTGAATTTCAGCAGGTGACAGTGACTCTGAAATCAATGTGGGTAAATCTTCTGTCCATTTTATAATGTCTATTTTCTCGCCATGTAATTCGTTTACAATTGTTTGAACTCTACTTCCTCTCATGCCAACGCATGCACCTACTGGGTCTATGGAAGAATCTTGTGAATGTACGCAAATTTTTGCTCGGCTTCCTGGATCTCTCGCTACAGATTTAATTTCAATTGTGCCTTCATAAATTTCTGGAACTTCCTGAAAAAAAAGTTTGGCTAAAAATTGTGGATGTGCTCTTGATAAGAAAATTTGGTGTCCTTTAAGTTCTTTTTTTACTTCATAACAATATGCCTTAACACGATCACCTGTTTTAAGAATTTCTCTTGGTATTAATTCATCTTTTTTTATAACACCTTCTGCTTTACCTAAATCTACGATGACGTTTCCGTATTCCAACCTTTTTATTATTCCGCTTAGTATTTGACTTTGTTTATCAATAAAATCCTCGTACTGTCTATTTTTTTCAGCCTCTCTAACTCTGCTGCTTATAACTTGCTTTGCACTTTGTGCAGCAATTCTACCAAAATCAATTTGAGGTAATTCTTCAAAAACTTTTTCTCCGACTTTTAAATCTATATTTTTAGGATTATTTTTTTGAGCTTCTTCTAATGTAATTTCTCTTGCATAGTCATCGACTTTTTCTACGATTTCTAAAACTTTCTGAATTTTTATATCTCCACTTTCTCTGTCTATTAGAACTTGAATATTATTGTCATTTCCAAACTTAGTTAATGCCGCTTTTTGAATTGCACTTTCCATAGACTCAATTACAAGCTCTTTATCGATAGATTTTTCGTTTGCAACTGCTTCGACTATTCTTAATAGTTCAAGTTTATCTAATCCTCTATTTAACATTTAATAACCCCTAAAAAAAAATGGGCTAATGCCCATTTAGAAAGTTTAATAATTAATGTGTTTTTAGAAGAAAATTATGGTTTTTTCAAGATTACATTTTAAATAAATCTGTTTTATCTGTTTTTTCCCAAGTAAATTCACCTTTATTTGTTGGCTTCCTACCGAAATGACCATAAGCAGAAGTAATCTCATAAATAGGATTATTTAGTTTTAACATTTCCCTAATCCCTCTTGGAGATAAATCAAAATTTTCCTCTATTATTTTTTTTACTTTTTCAATTTTTGACTCATCGCCATTGGCTAGTTTAATAAAGATCGATAGTGGTTTTGACACTCCAATTGCGTAAGCTAGTTGTATGAGACATTTTTCAGAGATACCTGCAGCCACAACATTTTTTGCTAAATGTCTTGCGGCGTATGCCGCAGATCTATCTACTTTTGTAGGATCCTTACCTGAAAATGCGCCACCACCATGCGGAGCAGCTCCACCATAAGTATCTACAATTATTTTTCTTCCTGTTAAACCAGTATCACCATCTGGACCTCCAATTATAAATTGACCAGTTGGATTTATATAAATTTCTTTGGGAGAAAGATCTGTTAAAAAATTATTAGGTATTGATTTTTTTATATATGGAATTATTGCCTCTTTAACTTTTTCTTGATTAAGATCCTTAGAGTGTTGTGTTGAAATTACTACTGAGGTCACCTTAACTGGTTTTTCGTTTTCGTATAACATTGTTACTTGGCTTTTAGAATCTGGTTCGATACCTTTTAAAGTTCCGTTTTTTCTATCTTCTGCCATTAATCTTAAAATTTTGTGCGAATAGTGAATAGGTGCCGGCATTAGCTCATCAGTCTCATTACACGCATAACCAAACATTATACCTTGGTCTCCAGCTCCTTCATCCTTGTTATCTTTTGAGTCAACCCCCATTGCTATGTCGGCTGATTGTTCATGAAGAAATGTCTCAATGCTAGCTGTTTTCCAGCTAAATCCATCTTGGTCATATCCTATTTCTTTAATGCAATCTCTTACCCTAGAAATTAAATCTTCTTTATCAATCTTTGGACCTCTAGTTTCTCCAGCTAAAACAACTTTATTAGTCGTGGTTAATGTTTCACATGCTACTCTCGAAACTGGATCTTTTGATAAATAAGAGTCAACAACCATATCTGAAATTCTATCACAGACTTTATCTGGGTGACCTTCTGATACTGACTCGCTTGTAAATAAGTATTTATTATTTTTCATTTTTTTTTAGATTAATAAAAAAGATAAAAAGATATGTAAATAAAAGCACAAAAAAGATCAAATCATTTTTTATTTTATTTGATTTTATTAACGGTACTTCAAATTCTATATTTCCAGCTTCATTTCTATTTAATTGTTTAATTACTTTTCCTTTATTGTCTATTATAGCGCTTATTCCTTTATTAGCTGATCTAAGCATGAAAGTATCATTTTCTACAGCTCTAAAAATTGATTTAGCAAAATGTTGGTCTGGACCAATTGTTCTTCCAAACCATCCGTCCTCTGAAATATTGATAATAAGATTTGTTCTATCATTTGATTTTTGAATAAATTCCGTAAATATTACCTCGTAACAAATCAAAGGAAGAATATTTAATTCATTTATTAAAAGGTTATTATTTTTTTCCCCTTTCAAAAAAGATCCATGTCCTTCCGTAATTTTTTTTAATCCAAATTTATTTAATATGCTTTCAAAAGGCAAAAATTCGCCGAAAGGTACAAGCTTTCTTTTATTATAACTCTGAATTATCTCAAAATCATTATTCACTGCCAACATGCTATTATAATATTTTCCTGATTTTGGATCTAATTTATTCACCCCAAAAATTATTTGATGATTTTTAGAGAAATTATTTGAAATCAATTTTTTAAAAATTAAAATTTCATTATAACTATATCCACTAAAAATTCCCTCCGGCCAAATAAATAAGGTTTTTTTATTCTTATCTGGGTCGCTATATCTTATTATTCTTTTGAATCGTTGTTCAATTTCTTTTTGATTTAAACCAAATTTCAAATCAAAATTTGGAGATACTACTTTTACAAAAATTTTTTCGTTTATTTTTTCTAATTGAATTTTGTTCGTATTTATTTGAATATTTCCGTAAATAAATAAAGTTAAAGAGATAAACGCAATCAATAATATGCTAATTATTTTTTTTATTATATTATTTTTGTAGAAAAAAATTATCGGCGAGGTAAATAAAGTTATAACAATTAGATTGTAAGCATTTAGTCCTATGCTATTAGAAATCTGAATAAACTCATTCATCCAGCTAGTTGAATAAGCCCAAATATTCCAGGGAAATCCTGTTAAAATTTTAGATCTTAAATAATCTGAAAAAGATAAAGCGCTCGAAAAGATAAAAAATGATGGAATGTCAAATTTTAAATATGGGCCAATAATTAAAAATGTAAATGCCATAAAAAAACTTAAGAAAAAAGGTATAACTATTAATGCAAATGGGATTAAAATTTTAAAATCATCATTAAAAGTAAGCGAGTTAGCAATCCAAGAAATACCGCTAAAGTAAAAACCAAAGCCAAATAATAATCCAAACAAAAAAAAATTTTTTTTGAAAGATTTTTTTCTATAAACACCTTTGGACTTCTTATTTATATAAGCTATAAAAAAAAAAATTAGAGGTAAGATTATAAAATTAATAAGTGTAATTTTAAAAGGCTGAAATGAAATTATTGATAAAGATCCTAAAATAAATGGACTTAAATATAATACTAATAGACGATTATTTAAAAACTTTTTAATCATTTATTAAGTTCATATATTTTTTTTCAATTAGACTCATTTCCAAAAAATCTTTTTTTTTTTTATGATCGTGCCCAAAAAGATGGATTAAGCCGTGAACCCATAACTTATCAAATTCGACTTTAAATTCTGAAATATTTTTTTTACTTTTAATTTTGTTTAGATTTATAATGATATCTCCCAAATAAATTTCTTTTTTTTCTTTAAAATAACGCCTTAAATCCTGCTTCGTTTGGAAGGGAAAAGATAATACATCAGTTGTTTTATTTTTTTTTCTAAATTTATTATTAAGATCTTTTATTTCCTTATCATTTGAAAGCAATAAAGTGCAGAAAAAATTTTTTTTAAGAAAGATCTTTTCTTTAGAATTTAATATTTTTAATTTTTGATCAATATAATCGTCTGGTCTTCTTAAAAAACGATACCAATTTTTATTATTTGTAATTACATTAATTTTTATCATCAGTGCTTTTTTTTTGATAAGCCCTAATTATTTTGGAGACAAGTGGGTGTCTTACAACATCATTATGATCAAATTCAATTATTTTAACTTCGCTTAGCTCTTTTAAGATATTTTTTGATTTGACTAAACCTGACTGTGATTTGTTTATTAAGTCTACCTGACTAGGATCTCCATTTACTACAAGCTTTGAGTTTTCACCAATTCTTGTTAAAAACATTTTTATTTGGGTCTCGGTGGCATTTTGTGCCTCATCTAAAATTGCAAAGCAATTTTTTAGAGTTCTACCGCGCATAAAAGCTAATGGTGCAATTTCAATCTCTCCTGTATCAATTTTTTTTTCTATTTTTTCTGCTCCAAACAATTCATACAAGGCGTCATATAAAGGTCTTAAATACGGATCTACTTTTTCTTTCATGTCTCCTGGTAAAAAACCTAATTTTTCACCAGCTTCTACTGCGGGTCTTGATAAAATTACTCTTTCAATTTTCTTTTCCATTAATAAAGTGATTGCTACAGAAACTGCTAAAAAACTTTTTCCAGTACCTGCCGGACCGAGAGACATTACAATATCATTCTCTTTAAGAGCCTTGATGTATTCAGATTGTTTTTCAGATCTAGCTATAACCGATTTTTTTGGTGTTTTTATTAATTGTTTAAAGGACTCTACATTAGACCCTTTTTTTGTTTCTAAATTTTTTTTCACAGATAAAATTATATCTTCTTTTTCAATAATATTCGTTAAAAAATATTTATTTATTAAAAATTTTATTGCTTCGCAAAATGAAGATATTTTTTCTTCATTGCCTTTACATGTTATTGAATTACCCCTGAAGTAAACATCTGTGCTTGTTAATTTAGCTAAATTTTTTAGGTTCTGATCGAATTGACCTACTATTGACTTCAACATTTCATTATCATTTATTGATATGTTTACTGTCTCTTTATCTATTTTTTTTATAGACAGGCTTTGTTCTTGTTTGCTAATTTCTGACATTTATTTATGCAGCATAGTTTGTAGAATTTAAATTCGAGATTTTCTCTCCAAAGAGTGTGTTTCTATTTACATTTGTAATTTTAACGTCTTTTATTTTCCCTGTTAAGTTAACATCACTTTCAGCTATTACTGAGTTAAAAAATTCATCTCTTCCAAAATATTTATTTTCATTTTTAATCTTATTTTCAAATAATACTTTTAGATTTTTATCTATTAAATTTTTTCTATAATCAGACTTAATTTTTTCTGCAGTATTTTGAAAATACATTAGTCTATTTTTAGCTTCTTTCTGATCAATGGATTTAAGGTTATAAGCTGGGGTTCCAGGTCTAGCGCTATAAATAAATGAGTATGAATTAATAAATTTAACTTCTTGCATTAAATTAACAGTTTTTTGAAAATCGCTATAATCTTCGCCTGGATATCCTATAATAAAATCGCTTGAAAATTTAATATTTGAATTTGCTTTTTTCAATTTTTTTATAATGTCCAAATATTCTTTAATGGTATGTTTTCTGTTCATAGAATTTAGAATCTTATCAGATCCACTTTGAACTGGCAGATGGATTAAGGGCATTAATTTTTCGCACTTTTGATGAGCCATAATTAGATCATCAGTAAAATCTCTTGGATGTGATGTAGTATATCTAATTCTTTTTAAACCAGAAATTTTTGAGATTTCTAATATTAAATCTGCGAGTTTTTTTGTTTGAAAATTATAGGCATTAACATTTTGACCTATCAAGTTAATTTCAACAGCACCGTTTTCAACTAACTGATTGGCTTCAAATATTATTTCATTTAATGATCTCGAATACTCCGCTCCTCTTGTATAAGGTACAACACAAAATTTACAGAATTTGTTACATCCTTCCTGTATTGTTAAAAAGGAAGAAATTTTATTGTCTGAATTTTTTAAGGAATTTAAAGTGTCAAATTTTTCTATAACATCAAACTCAGTGGAATTTATTGATTCTGATTTTTTTTCTGACTTTATAATTATATCATTAATTTTATGATAAGATTGTGGACCTATGACAGCATCAATATATTTTTCTTGTTTTAGTAAAATCTCCCCTTCTGCTTGTGCCACGCAACCAGTAATTAAAACAATTGGTTTTGATCTCTCTTTAAAGTGTTTTTTTATTCTACCTATATCATGATAAACTTTTTCTGTAGCTTTTTCTCTAATGTGACAAGTATTTAAGACATAACAATCTGCCTCATCTATGTTTTTGGTTGGAATATAATGAATTTTTTTTACCAAATCTAAAATACGATTACTGTCGTACTCGTTCATTTGGCAACCAAAAGTTTTAATAAAAATTTTTTTTTGCAAATTATTTTTTTATTTTTGAACCATAAAGTTCTAGTTTATGATCTACTAATTTATAACCTAATTTTTTTGCAACTTCGTTTTGCAATTTTTCTATTTCTTTATCTACAAATTCAATTATTTCTCCGCTATTAATATCTATTAAATGATCATGGTGTTCATCTGGAGATTGTTCATATCTGGCTTTGCCGCCCTTGAATTCGTGTTTTTCTACAATACCAGATTCCTCAAATAGCTTTACGGTTCTATAAACAGTTGCAATACTTATTTTGGAATCCAATTCAGTAACTCTTCTGTGCAACTCATCTACATCTGGATGGTCTTTGGCTCCATATTTTTCTTTAGAATCAGACATAACTCGTGCAATGATTTTTCTTTGGTCTGTTAGTCTTACACCCTTAGACTTACATTTTTCCTCTATAGTGCTCATAATTTTAATTTAACTTAAATATAAGGGTTTTATCAATTTTTTTTGAAATAAATTTTTTTTAATTAAAAGATCAATATTAGCAAGGTTAAATTGCCCTAGGTCTTCATTTTTAAAACCAAATAAGTTAATTTTTTTTGATATTTTTATTCCTATAGCCACAGCTATTGACGTCCTTAATGAAGAGAATCTTCCCGGACCAATGTTAAAAAGGATACTAAAACTCTTGTCAATATTTACTTTGTGTTTTTTTAACAGATTTAATATGTTTAAAACTAATTGATCGTTATTTACTTTTTTATCAATTTGATGAATATAAAATTTATTATTAATTCTCAAACCGATTTTATCATCTTTGCCTATGCAATTTAAAATTAAAAAATCATTAATCATATGCTTCTTTATAGCTATTTGCTCTTTTCAAAACAATTTATATTCGAATTCTCTAAACGAAGATATTGATGATTTTGGCATAATTTCTTTGATGTACCATAGATTTGAAGAAAATAATTATCCCTCTACAAATATAAAGATTAATGACTTTAAAGAACATCTAAAAATAATTGAGGATAATGAAATTAGTTTTGTTGATCCAAAAAATTTTGAAGATGAATTACTTAAGAATAAAAAACAAAGAAAAATTCTTTTAACCATTGATGATGGTTTTTCCTCCTTTTATAAAAATGCTTGGCCAATTCTTAAAGAAAAAAAAATACCATTTATCTTGTTTGTTAATACACGCGAAGTAGGTTCCTTTAATTACATGACATGGGACCAAATTAAAGAAATTTCCAAGGAAAAATTTGTAGAAATAGGAAATCATAGCCATAGCCATGAGTATCTTGTAGATGAAAGCGATAGTGTAATTAGAGAGGATATTAAAAAATCAATATTAATTTTTGAGGATAAATTAGGTAAAAATTCAAAATTCTTTTCCTATCCTTTTGGAGAATACAGTCTAAATTTTAAAGAAATAATTAAGTCTTTAAAATTTAAATATGCATTTGGACAACACTCAGGAGTTTTAGATGAAACGAAAGATCTTTATGAACTACCTAGATTTCCAATCAACGAAAAATATGGAGAGATTAAACGATTCACTTCTTTGATGAAAACTTTACCTTTTAAATATCAAAATATTTATCCTGATGAAAAATACCTGTTAGAAAATAAAAATCCTCCAAATGTTAAGATTACCTTTTACAAAGATATTAAAAATTTGAAATCTTTAACTTGTTATTCAAACGAAGGTGATAAATGGAGACAGTCAGACATAAAGTTTGAAGATGCAAATACATTATTGATTAGTATTAATGAAAAATTTGTTGGAGAAAGAGGAAGAATTAATTGTTCTTTAAGAGACTCGAGCGGTTTTTGGAGATGGTTAGGAGTTCAGTTTGTGCTGAGTGATAAATAATTTAAGAACTAAGTTCGATTTTTTTAACTGAAGTAATTAAACTTACTAGTTCAAAATCTGTTAATCTATTTTGTCTAATAATTTGATTTAAAATTTTTGTATATTCAGAGCCAGTTTGAGCATAATTATTTAGTGTTTCTGTTAATTCTAAACCAGAAATCTTTTTATTCTTTTCTCTAAGATTTAATCTTTTTTCCCTAAACTTTGCGTAACTTTTGTGGGTGTTTAGATTATTTTTGTAAGCTTTTACTGAAGCTCTTAAAATTGGAAATTTTAAAATTTTATGACTTTTATTGCTTGCTCTATCTAGTGGAGCAATTCCTTTCCCGCTCCAAGTCCATTGCCCAAATATAGCGTTACCTTCTAATGCAAATCTTGATGTTCCCCAACCACTTTCTTTTGCTGCTTGAGCTAAAGCTATCGATGTTGGAATTATGTCCATACGAACTAACAGCTCTTTTAGATCACCTTTTTTAACTTTATACTCTAACAGCTTTTGTCTAATCCACTGCTTTTCTGGGTCCGTAGTAAATTTTTTATCAGACAAAATTTTTAATTTTTCTCTATCAGCTAGAATTCTCTCATTTTCTGCTACAACTAATGGCAAAACGATTTTAATAAAAGTTTCTTTTTTTAATTGAGTGCTTTTAAGTGCATCCAAATCTTTTGGGAATTGTGTAAAATAAATCGGTTTAACTAATTTTTTTGTTCTTACCTGTCCCAGGTCATACTCGACATCCTTAAAAAGATTTAAAACAGTTTCAGTTTTAAGGTTTAAATCAGGTAAAATTACTTCGTCGACACTTCTTCTTTTTACCTCAAATTTTGGTTCCGGTTCTTTTTTAATCTCAGGTTTTTTTGTTTTATTATTATTTTTTTCTTTTATATCTGGCTTTTTTACTTCTTTTTTAATCTCAGGTTTTTTTACTTTAACTTCTTTTTTCGATTCTATTTTTTTTACAATTTTATCACCTGAAAAATAATTTATTCCACTAAAAACTATGGTTGAAACAATTGCTACCGAAAAAATAGAGATGATTACTCTTTTGGCTTTTTGTGGTTCTATTTGTTGATTGTAAATTCCATGGAATAAATCAATGAATAATTTTCCAAAAAATTCATAAATAACTTTACCAAGCTTAGGAATGATATTAAGAAAATTAAGACCTATTTGACCAAGTTGCTTCCAAATATCTTTAAATGCTCTTGCAATTTTTCTATTAGAGTCATGTTTAAAATTTTCTGCTTTTCGGAAAATTTTGTTTTTATCTTTAATTCTGTTTTCTTTAAATTCAATTAAATTAGTTTTAATTTTTGTAACTGGTTTAACAATATTATCTCTTAAGAAATTTGATTTAAAATCCTTTGGTATTACAATTTTATTTTTCTTAAGTATTAGTTCTAACTGACCTGTCGTTAAATTTTTTCGACTATTTTGATAATCTTTAATTTCCTTAACATCATATATGTAGGCTAATTCGACTAATTTATCTCTATAACTTAATTTTTTTTTCATTGTACGGCCTCAACGGTGTTCACCTCTTTTACGTAGTGTTTTAATAGATTCTGAACCCCTTGTTTTAAGGTTAACAAAGAGCTGGGACAACCTGAGCAACTACCTTGTAAAAGAACTTTAACAACACCATCTTCGAAAGATACGAATTTTATATCTCCACCATCTCTTGCCACAGCTGGTCTGATTTTGGTATCTAAAACTTCCATAATTTTACTAACAATTTCATCACTATTGTTGGCATATGTATTGATATTTTTTATATTGTTTAAAATGGGTTCTTTATTTTTTTCAAAATAATCATTTAAATGAGAAATAACCATTGGTTTAAGCTCGTTCCATGAAACTTCTTTCGTTTTTTTTACTGATAAAAATTTTTTTGATAATAAGATTAATTCCACACCTTTAAAATCCAGTAATTCTTTTACAAAGGGAATTGTAACTTTATCTTTTTGCTCTTTTTGAAATTCCTCTGTGCCAGATGCTGAAATTGTTTTTTCTGATAAAAATTTTAAAGAGTCTGGATTCGGTGTTGCTTCTGTTTGTATCATTAAGGCTTTATATTATATCAAACCCAATTTTACACGTATATTCTTAAGGTTCTCCTCAGCAATTATATTAGCCTTTTCACTGCCTTTTTTAAGAATACTTTTTAAATATTGCTTATCTTTAAGTAGTTTTTGTATTTCTTTTCCAACTGGTGCTATTTCGTCGATTAAAACCTCGGCTAATTTTTTTTTTAAAAACGAATATTCCTTCCCGGCCATTTCAGCAACAACATTTTCGAGTTTATTTTTTGAAATTTCTGAATATATAGTTAACAAGTTTAAGGCCTCAGGTTTATTTGCTAGTAATTTTATATTTTCAGGTATCGGCTCAGAGTCTGATTTGGCTTTCTTTATCTTTTTATTTATTTCATCTGCAGAGTCTTTTAAATTAATTCTTGAATAATCGGACTCTTCAGATTTACTCATTTTTTTTGTTGCGTCTCTTAAGCTCATAACTCTTGAAATATTTTTTGATATTAAAGGCTCGGGTAAGGGGAAAAAATTTTCACAATTAAAATCCTTATTAAATTTCTGAGCAATATCTCTTGATAATTCTAAATGTTGTTTTTGATCTGCCCCAACTGGAACATGTGTAGCTTTATATAAAAGTATATCTGCCGCCATTAAATTAGGATAAATATATAACCCTACACTAGCTTTTTCTTTATCCGAGCCAGCTTTATCTTTAAATTGGGTCATTCGATTTAACCAGCCAATTCTAGAAACACAATTTAATATCCAAGCTAACTCTGAGTGGCCAGAAACAGAAGATTGGTTAAAGATTATGCTTTTGTCTGGATTTAATCCAGTCGCCAGAAAACTTGCTGTCGTTTCCAAAACATTATTATACAAATCACTTGGTTTTTGAAAAATAGTAATAGCGTGAAGATCAACTACACAATAAATACATTCCATTTCTTTTTGTAAAGAAACAAAATTTTTTAAAGCTCCTAAATAATTTCCTAAATGTAAATTTCCAGTAGGCTGAACACCCGAGAATACTAATTTTTTATCATTCATCTAATTTGTTTTATAATTTTTTAGTTTTAATAGTCCTAATAAATAGCATGATATTAAGTAAAGAGTACCCACAAAACTTATAATTAATATTAAATAAATTGCCTTATAGTCGTGGGAGTATTCTAGAAAACTTGCAAAGTTTTCTAGGGCTAAAAATAAAGTTAATGTCATAATAATTGCAGAGATCATTATCTTTACAAATTTTAATACTAATTGTTTTTGCAATAAAAGAGACTTTTTATAATTTAACAAATATAAGTAAATTATTACACCAACCCATGTTGAGATCGATGTAGCAATAGGAATAATAATAAATCCTATTCTAGAAAATAAACTTACGCTTATCAAAATATTCAAAATCACAATAAAAGTAGAAATATAAAAAGGTATTTTGGTATTATCTCTAGCAAAAAAGAAATTAGATAAGATTTTAATTAATGCAAAAGCGGGGACCCCGTATCCAAAAAATTTTAGTGCTATCGCAGTTATCTCAACATCTTTTATTGAAAAAGAACCGTACCCAAATAATGCATTCACTATTTGATTAGAAGCCAAGATTAAACCACAACTAGCGGGAATGGACAGCAACAATGAAAGTTCGAAAGATTTATTCTGAATATCAGAAATTTTTTTCATATTTCTTTTTTTAAAAGCTTTAGCCAAAACTGGCAAGGATACGGTTCCAACAGCTATTCCAGCAATCGCTAAATTAATTTGATAAATTCTATCCGCATAATACAAATATGAAACGGCCCCTGTTTGAAAGGATGCAATAATTGTTCCAACTAAAATATTTATTTGAGTAACTCCTGAGGATAGAATACTTGGTAAAAGCTTTTTGAAAAAAAATCTTACTTTCCTGCTAAACCTTAAACTGAAATTTAGAGAAGGTTTGTAAAATTTTTTGGTAACATAAATTAAAAAAAATAATTGGATTATTCCAGCAATTGTAACTCCATAAGAGAGTTGTTTGGTATAATTCAATTCAAATATAAATGATAAAATCAAACTTATTATCAAAACTACATTTAGAATAATTGGTGCTGCCGCTGCTGCTGCAAATTTATTATTTGAATTAAGGACACCGGCAAAAAAAGAAGATAAGCTTACAAATAATAAAAATGGAAATGTGATTCTTGTCAGTTCTACAGCTAAATTGAACTTAATCAGATCTTCCAAGAAACCAGGAGCGATGATGTAAATTAAATAAGGAGTAAAAATTTCAGCAAGAGTGATTATAAATAATAAAATTAACAATAAGGAACTTAAAACATCGTCAGCAAATTTTTTCCCTTTTTTTTTATCATCAATTTTTGTGGATGTATAACTAGGAATGAATGCTGCATTAAATGTTCCCTCTGCAAATAATCTTCTAAAAGTATTTGGTAATCTAAATGCAACAAAGAATGCATCAGCAAATATAGAGGCTCCAAGAAAAATTGCGATCAAGATATCTCTTAAGTATCCCAAAATTCTGCTGATTAGTGTGAAAAAACTAAATAATGACGCCGAAGAAAGTAAGTTCATAAATAATCTAAATTAAGCCATAAATTTATAGTGAATTAATTTTCTTTATATTACATACTCATTAAATAAATGCCAAAAAAAACAGAAATTGACCATTACTCGGATAAAGAAGCTCTTGATTTTCATATAAAAGGAAAGTCAGGCAAAATTGAGATTGGGTCATCAAAACCTTTAACAACAAAAAGAGATTTATCATTAGCTTATTCACCGGGGGTAGCTGCGCCAGTTAAGGAAATCGCAAAAAATCCTGATCTTGCATATGACTACACAAGCAAAGGTAATCTTGTAGCAGTAATTAGCAATGGTAGTGCGATTTTAGGATTAGGAGATTTAGGTTCTCTTGCATCTAAACCAGTAATGGAAGGAAAGTCAGTTTTATTTAAACGTTTTGCAGACATAGACTCCATCGATATTGAAATTGATAGCAAAGACACTAATTCAATCATTGAAACAATAAAAAATATTAGTGGAACATTCGGTGGTATTAACCTTGAAGATATAGCTTCTCCAGATTGTTTTATTATCGAACAAAAGCTAAAAGAAATTTTAGATATTCCAGTTTTTCATGATGATCAACACGGAACTGCTATCATAACTACAGCAGCTTTAATAAATGCGCTGGATATTTCTAAAAAGAAAATTTCAGATGTAAAAGTAGTTGTTAACGGTGCTGGTGCTTCAGCTCAAGCTTGTGCAAATTTATTTAAAAGCTCAGGTGTAAAAAATGAAAACATTATCATGTGTGACAGACAAGGGGTAATTTACAAAGGAAGAAAAAATGTTGATCAATTTAAGTCTGCCCACGCTGTTGAAACAAAATTAAGAACTTTAACTGATGCTATAAAAGATGCAGATGTATTTTTAGGCCTTTCTGTAAAAGATGTGGTTACTAAAGAAATGGTGAAATCTATGGCAAAGAATCCAATTATTTTCGTATGTGCAAATCCAGATCCTGAAATAAAACCAGAATTAATTCAAGAAGTTAGAGATGATGCGATCGTTGCAACGGGACGATCTGATTATCCTAACCAAGTAAATAACCTTATTGGTTTTCCCTACATTTTTAGGGGTGCATTAGATGTAAGAGCAAAAGCTATTAATGAAGATATGAAAGTTGCAGCAGCGAATGCTATAGCTTTATTAGCAAGAGAGAATGTGCCAGACGAAGTTGTTGCAGCCTATGGTGGAGATCGACCCAGATATGGAAAAAATTATATAATACCTTCAACATTTGATCCTAGGCTAATCAGTGTAATTCCTGCTGCTGTGGCGAAAGCTGCGATGCAAAGCGGTGCTGCTAGAAAAAAAATTGAGGACTTAGAAATTTATAAAGATCAATTATCTAATCGTTTAGATCCATCTATGTCAATAATGCAAGGTATTAATGCCAAAGTGAGAAAAAATCCAAAAAGAGTTATCTTTGCGGAGGGTGAAGATGAAAACATGCTTAAAGCTGCGATCGAATTTGGAAGAAACAAATTAGGAATACCAATTTTAATCGGCGCAGAAAATAGGGTTAAAGAACAATTAAAAAAAATAGGTTTAGATGAAAATTATAAGATTCAAATAATAAACTCTACAGACAAAGAAAAAAGAGAGAGATACGTTAAGCATCTTTATAAAAAGCTACAAAGAGATGGACAGTTGGAAAGAGATGTAGATCGTCTAGTAAGAAATGATAGAATAGCATGGGGTTCTTCGATGATTGCGTGTAAAGATGCTGATGCTATGGTCACTGGGAATATAAGGCATTACGCTGCATCTATTGAAAAATTAAAAAGAGTTGTAGATGCAAGGCCAGGTGAAGAAATTTTTGGAATGACTATGATTGTCTCAAAAGGAAAAACAGTTCTTGTAGCAGATACAAATGTAACTGAGTTGCCTTCAGCTGAGAGATTAGTAAGTATTTCTAAGTCCTGTGTGAGAATAGCACGTTTATTTGGTTTTGAACCTAAAGTTGCATTTTTATCTCATTCTACATTTGGAAAACCTTTGTCAAGAAACACAAGACATGTAAGAGATGCAATTGAAAAATTAAAAAAAGAAAAAGTTGATTTTGATTTTGATGGAGAAATGCAACCAGATGTCGCTTTGAATCCGATTTACAAAGAAATTTATCCATTTTCAAAAATAGTTGGTAACGCAAATGTTTTGATCATGCCAGCCTTACATAGTGCTGCAATTTCAACTAAACTCATTAAAGTTTTTGGTGGAGCCAAAAATATTGGTCCTTTATTAATTGGATTAGGTCAACCTATTGAGGTTGCACCATTGCGTGCAAGTACATCGGAAATTTTAAACTTGGCGTCTATAGCTGCCTATTCATCAGATGTGATTGATTATTCTAATTAATTTTAGTTCTGCTTAACTCAGTAGCAAGATAAATTGATGGGATTACTTCTTCAACATCGTAAATTTTATCTGCTTCTCTTATAACTTCTTTTTTTTCTTCTTCGTTCATCGCAATTCCAAAAATATAAATATTTTTACTTACTGTTTCTAAAGTATAATTTCTTGCTTTTGTTTGTTTATTAAAAATTAAGGCTGTTCTTAATTGACTTGTAATTAAAATATCTTTCGCAGTACTTTTAAAATTGCTTTGACCTTTAATTGTTACTGCATTTTTAACGGAACGAACACCATTTGTTTCCCAAGCCAGTTTAGTAATTTTAATTTTTTCCTCAGGTTCATCAACTTTGCCAGATAAAAAAATTCTTCCATCTAAAACTTCTGACTGTATAGTTAAGAAATATTTTTTATCTGCTAGAGCCAATCTCGCCGAAAGATTTTTTTGCATAATAGTATCGTCAATTTGCATACCTATTGTTCTAGGGTCAAAAGTTATACTTACCCCCGTCCCAAATCGTGACGCAGATGTGCAAGATGCTAAAAGTAAAACCAATAATAGACTAATAATTTTTTTCATTTTTAACTTTTAAACATAAGTCGTAAATTTTTTTTTTACTTATATTTTCTACTTCTAAAATTAAATCAACAGTATCTTTCAAGCTATATTTTTTTAAATATTTTATTATCTTATTCACAATTTTTTGTTCATCATAATTTTTAATTTTAGTACTACTTTCCGATATCACTATCGTTAATTCACCCTTAAAAGCCCCTTTAATAGTATTTAATTTATCGATCTCTTCTCTGATAAATGTTTCGTGGATTTTTGTGATCTCTCTCGCGATTAAGATTTTCCTACCCGAAAAGAATTTTTTAAATTTCTTAAGATAAAAATTAATTTTTTTTGAGGGTATAAAAAAAATTTGTGAATAATTATTTTGAGATAAAGATGATAAAATTTTTTCAAGTTCATTTTCAGTTTTTGGTAAAAAGCCATAAAATAAAAATTTATCACTAAAACCTGAAACGCTTAGTGATGAAGTGATTGAGGAAACGCCTGGTATTGGATTAACTTCTATACTATTTTCTAAACATGTATTCACAAGCAATCTACCCGGATCTGACAGCAAAGGTGTACCAGCATCTGATATTAGTGACAAAATTTTGCCCTCTTTAAAATATTCTATGATGTTTTCTGTCTGTTTTTTTTCGTTAAACTTATGGTAGGAAATAAGCTTTTTTTTAATTTTATAATGACTTAATAGTTTAATTGACCTTCTAGTGTCTTCACAAAGAATTATGTCCGAATTTTTTAAAACGTGCAAAGCCCTAAGAGTAATATCTTCAAGATTTCCAATAGGAGTAGAAACAATATATAAATGATTTAAAAGTAACTTCATTATGAAAAACAAATTTTTTTTATTAATATTTTATATACTTTTTGTATTAAGTTCTAATCTATTAAGTAGTGAGAACGATAAGATCCTCAAAGTTGGTTTGCTGGCGCCATTGTCTGGTCCATATGGTGAGATTGGTAATTCTCTTTTGCACTCTTTACAACTAGCTCTTGAGGAAATAAATGACAAAAATGTAATCATAATTCCGAGGGACTCTGGTTTTAAAAATGACGAAAAATTAAACATGGCTATTAGAGACATGGAATCAATGGGGGTAAAAATAATCATCGGCCCAACTACTTATGAACAATTTGATCAAGTAAAAAAATTTAATAACTTAGTATTTATCTCTCCATCTAATATTCAACCTAAATTCTCAAATAATATAATAAGTATCGGCGTAAGCCTAGAGTCTCAATTAATTGCTTTATCAGAATTTATAAAAAAACAAAAAAAAAAGAATACAATAATAATGTATCCAAAAAATGAATATTTAGAATTAATTGAAAAAAAAATTGAAGGTCTAAACTTAAAAAATATTAAAAAATTTACTTATAGCCCCAATCCTGAAATTCTAACTGGGGAAATTGAAATATTAACAAATTATACTCAAAGAAAAAGAAACCTTAATTTAAGAAAAAAAATGTTTGAAGATAAAGAGGATGAACAATCCATAAAAGAATTAGAACGCCTCGAACAACTATATACTCTAGGTAATGTAAACTTTGATTCAGTAATCATTATTGATTTTGGAAATAATCTTAAAAGTGTTTTAACATCTCTAGTTTATACTGACGTAGATCAAGAAAATGTTTTATTTACTACAATTAATCAGTGGTTTGATGAAAGTATATTTTATGAAAATACGATTAAAAACTTATACTACCCGTCTGTTAACTATAATGAATTTAAAAAATATAATAATAAATATTTTGATAAATTTAAAATTTATCCCAGTGAGATTACTATTTTAGCTTATGACGCTCTAGGTCTTATTTATTATGCTTGGAAAAAAAATGGTGAAATCAAATCTGTTAACGATTTTTTATTTAAAAACAAAATTAAGGGAAAAATTGGTACTTTCAGTTTTAAAAATGGAAAAGTTACTCAAGAGTTAAATATTTACAAAACAGAAAATAATAAATTTGTTAAATTTTAATTTTTTTTTTTAATTTTTGAAAGGCTATAAACCTGTGATCCATTTTGATCTTTTTTAATTTAGACATTTGCCCAAATGTAGTTTTTTTATTCAACGGTATGAAAATTGAATCATACCCAAACCCTTTTTTTCCTAAAATTTTATTTGATATATTACCTTTAAGTTTTCCTTCTGTAGAAATTATTTTCCCGCGCTGATTTTTATAAGAGAGGCTGCAAACAAAAGTAGCTTTTCTATTTTTTTTCTTTTCTAGTTTTTTTAATATAAATTTCATTGCCTTAAAAAAACTGCCTTGCTTTTTTGCTAATCTAGCAGAATATATTCCTGGCTTATTTTGCAATGCCTCAACACATAAACCTGAGTCATCTGATATAACCGGAAAATCTACATATTTAGAAAAAAAATTAACTTTAAGTCTTGAGTTGGAAATAAAGGATTTACCAGTTTCTCTTGGACTTTTAATTTTTAGAGAAATTGGTGAAATTTTTTTAAATTTTTTTGAGACTAAATGAGCTATTTCCTTGAATTTTCCTTTATTATGAGTGCCAATTAAAATTTTTTTCATATCTGCTCTAGTAATTTAATAAGTACTTACTATATAGCAAATTAAATGACTTCAGAAAATATTAAAAAAAAACAAGAAACTGAAAAAGAAGAAAAAGTTGAAGCTTCTAATGCCAATCAATCAAAAGAAAATAAAGAAAAAACTATTGAAGAAAAGTTAAAAGAGTCTGAAGAAAAATTATTACGATCTCTTGCTGAAATTGAAAATCAAAGAAGAAGATTTGAAAAAGAAATTAAAGATGCATTTGAATTTGGTTCACATAATTTTGCTAAAGAAAGCCTTTCAGCTTTAGACAACCTTCAAAGAGCAAAGGAAGCAATTAAAAATGATGAAAAATTAAAAGATAACAAAGATTTAGATAGATTTTTAGATAATATTACGGTGATTGAAAAAGATCTAATTTCTATATTTGAAAAAAATAATATAAAAAAAATCGAAGTACATAAAAGAAAATTCGACCCAAATTTTCATCAAGCTATGTCAGAGGTTGAAGATGACAGTGTAGATCCAGGTACTATTCTTAAAGAGATTCAAGCAGGATATATGTTAGGGGAAAGATTATTAAGACCCTCTTTAGTTAGTGTTTCTAAGAAAAAAAACCCTAAAGAGACTGAAAACAAAGAGAAAAAAGATCAAAAATAGACTTGTAGATGAATAAATAACACCCATATATGTTTTAACGAATAGGAATTATAAAATGAGTAAATTAATAGGAATAGATTTAGGCACAACAAATTCATGTGTAGCTATCATGGATGGCTCCCAAGCAAAAGTTTTAGAAAATACTGAAGGAGCTAGAACCACACCTTCTGTGGTTGCTTTTTTAGAAAATGAAGAAAAATTAGTAGGTCAACCTGCAAAAAGGCAAGCAGTTACAAACGCTCAAGATACAATCTTTGCCGCAAAAAGATTAATTGGTAGATCATTTGAAGACGAAACTGTTAAAAAAGATATAGGAAAAGTTCCATTTAAAATTGTTAAATCAGAAAACAATGAAGCTTGGGTTGAAGGAAAAGGAAAAAAATATTCTCCATCTCAAATTTCTGCTTTTGTTTTACAAAAAATGAAAGAAACAGCAGAAAAATATTTGGGTCAAGCAGTAACAAAAGCTGTGATAACTGTTCCTGCTTATTTTAATGATGCTCAAAGACAAGCAACGAAAGATGCGGGCAAAATTGCAGGATTAGAAGTTTTAAGAATTATAAACGAACCTACTGCAGCCGCTCTAGCTTATGGTCTAGATAAGAAAAATGGCCAAAAGATTGCAGTTTATGATTTAGGTGGTGGAACATTTGATGTTTCTATTCTTGAAATTGGAGATGGTGTATTTGAAGTAAAATCAACTAATGGTGATACTTTTTTAGGTGGTGAAGATTTTGATGATGCAATCGTTACTTATCTTATAGATGAATTTAAAAAAGATAATGGAATAGATCTAAGAAGCGATAAATTAGCTCTACAAAGATTAAAAGAAGCTGCAGAAAAAGCTAAGATTGAACTATCATCTGCTGCACAAACTGAAATAAACCTACCATTTATCACTGCCGATAAAACTGGGCCGAAACATGTTAATTTAAAATTTACTAGAGCAAAATTAGAAGCTTTAGTATCAGATCTAATTGAAAGAACACTAGAACCTTGTAAGACAGCTTTAAAAGACTCTGGTTTTTCTGCTGCTGAGATAAACGAAGTAGTTCTTGTTGGCGGAATGACAAGAATGCCAAAAATCATTGAAACGGTAAAAACTTTCTTTGGAAAAGAACCTAACAAAAGTGTAAATCCTGACGAGGTTGTAGCAATGGGCGCAGCTATACAGGCAGGGGTACTACAAGGTGATGTTAAAGACGTGTTATTATTAGATGTAACTCCTCTATCTCTTGGTATCGAAACTCTTGGAGGTGTTTCAACGAAACTAATAGAAAAAAACACTACTATTCCCACGAAGAAAAGTCAGGTTTTTTCAACTGCAGAAGACAATCAACCGGCTGTATCAATTAGAGTCCTTCAAGGGGAAAGAGAGATGGCTGCTGATAATAAAATTCTGGGCAATTTTGAATTAGTGGGCATTCCACCTGCTGCTAGAGGTACTCCACAAATAGAAGTTACATTTGATATCGATGCTAACGGTATCGTAAACGTTTCCGCAAAAGATAAAGGAACTGGGAAAGAACAAAAAATACAAATTCAGGCTTCTGGAGGATTATCAGAAGAAGAAATAAACAAGATGGTCAAAGAAGCTGAGGCAAATAAAGAGGCCGATAAAAAAAAGAGAGACTCAGTCGATGCTAGGAACCAGGCAGATAGCTTAGTTTTTTCAACTGAAAAAAGTTTAAAGGAACATGGAGACAAAATCTCAGCAGAAGAGAAAAAAGCAATTGAAAGTAGTGTTGCAGATCTTAAAAAATCATTGGAAGGAACTGACGCTGAAGATATTAAAAAGAAAACTCAAAGTTTAATTCAAGTTTCAATGAAATTAGGTGAAGCTGTTTATAAGAGCCAGCAAAAACCTGAAGCAAACAAAACAAAAGAAACGAAAGATGCTACATCAAGTGACAAAGATAATGTGGTCGACGCTGATTTTGAAGACGTAAAAGAAAAAGAAAAAGAAGAAGATAAAGAAAAAAGCGCCTAAGAAAATAAAGGAGACGTCCTGTGGCTAAAAGAGATTGTTATGATGTCTTAGGTGTACCGAGTTCTGCATCCAAAGATGATATAAAAAAAGCTTATAGAAAACTCGCACTCAAATATCATCCCGATAAAACTAAAGGCGACAAAGCATCTGAAGAGAAGTTTAAAGAAGCGAGCGAAGCTTATCACATTCTTTCAGATGAAAAGAGAAAAGCCAATTACGATCAGTTCGGTCACGCAGCTTTTGAAGGTGGTAGCGGTCAAGGTTTTGGTGGTTTTGACACATCATCTTTTTCAGATATTTTTGAGGATTTTTTCAGTGATTTTGGTGGAAGTGGTTCCAGTAGAAGGTCAAGTAATAGAGGGAATGACCTAAGATATGATGTAAGTATCAATTTAGAAGAAGCTTATAAAGGTATTCAAAAAAATGTTAAGTACACAACTTACAAAACTTGTTCTTCTTGTTCTGGAAGTGGTGCTGCAAAAGGTTCTAAACCTGTTAGATGTGACTATTGCTCCGGGAGAGGAAAAGTAAGAACTAATCAAGGGTTTTTTACTGTCCAACAAACTTGCCCTCAATGTAGTGGATACGGGGAAATGGTTAATGATCCTTGCAACAAATGTAGTGGTAACGGAAAAGTTCAATCGAATGAAAATGTAACTGTAAAAATTCCAAAAGGCGTAGATGATGGCACAAGAATAAGAGTATCTGGTAAAGGTGAAGCGGGATCAAAAGGTGGTACTAGTGGAGATCTATATTTATTCATATCTATAGATAATCACGATATCTTTAAAAGAGCTGAAGAAAATTTATACTACGAACTTCCAGTTTCGTTTACAGATGCTGCACTTGGAACTTCAGTTGAGGTGCCATCAATTGATGGAGGTAAATCAAAAATAAAAATTCCTTCTGGCACACAGCATGGCAAACAATTTAGACTTAGAGGTAAAGGAATGCCAGTTTTAAGAGGAAGTAGTTTTGGTGATTTATACATAAGAATAAATACTCAGGTTCCTACTTCATTGACTAAAAAACAAAAAGAAATACTTGAAGAATTTAATGAAATTGAAAGTAGTAAACCTGACCCAGTCATTAAAAGTTTTTTTGAAAAAGCTAAAAAGTTTTGGAGAAACTCTTAATATTAAATGAATACCGATCAAGTAATGTCTGCAATTTTTCTTGTAGCAGTATTAATTTTAATTTTACCCAGTTTTCTATCTACAAATTATAAATTTAAAGAATTTTTAAGAAATTTATCTATTTGGGCTATAATTACATTAGTTATTATTGTAATCATTTATTTTATTAATCTATGAGAAAAATAAATTTATCTATTTCAGGGTGTATGGGAAGAATGGGTCAACAACTCATTAAATCGTCAAAAAAAAATAGAAATTTTAAATTAGTTTCTTTAACTGAAAATAGGATAATAAATAAAAAAATTTTCGGTATAAAACCGTCAAGAAATAATTTTGAGGCTTTTAAAAAATCAAATGTTATTATAGATTTTACTGTTCCTAAATGTACATTAGAAATACTTAAAATAGCTTCAAAATTAAAAAAAAGAGTAGTTATTGGGACAACAGGTTTTTCAAAAAAAGAGGAGAGTTTAATTAAAAATTTCTCAAAAAAAATTCCTATACTTAAGGCCGGTAACATGAGCCTAGGAGTAAACTTGCTTATGTATCTAACGGAGATTGCTTCGAAATCACTTGGAAATAATTTTTTAAGTAAAATATATGAGGTCCATCACAAACATAAAATCGATTATCCTTCAGGCACTGCTTTAATGCTAGGTAAAGGGGTAGCAGATGGAAAAAATAAAAATTTCTACAATTTAATTGGAAAGAAATATTTAAATAAAAAATCTTTTCCGTATTCAAATAAAATTAATTTTAATTCTATTCGTAAAGGCGAAGTTATTGGTGAACATGAAGTAAGATTTTCGAGTGGAAAAGAAATTATAAAACTTAATCATGAATCCTTTGATAGAGCTTTATATTCTGAAGGTGCTTTAGCTGCAGCTGCTTGGCTAATGTCTAAAAAGGTAGGTCTTTATTCTATGAGAGATCTTCTTAACTTTAAGTGAATAATAAAGAAAAGGCCAAGATTATTCTTAGAATATTAAATAAAAAATATCCAAAAGTTCCCATACCACTTAATTACAAAAATACTTTTACACTTTTAATTTCTGTATTACTTTCAGCACAATGTACTGACGTTAATGTTAATAATGTTACTAAAGATATTTATTCAAAATATAATAAGCCTGAACATTTTGTAAAACTTGGTAGAAAGAAGATTGAAAGACTAATTAAAAGAATTGGAATTTTTAGAGTTAAAGCTAAAAATATTTTTCACCTATCAAAAACATTAGTTGAAAAATATAAATGTAGAGTGCCAAGAACCTATGAAGAATTAGAAAGACTACCTGGTGTTGGCCATAAAACTGCTAGCGTAGTCATGTCCCAAGGATTTGGTTATCCAGCTTTTCCAGTAGACACACATATTCATAGGCTGGCTCAAAGATGGGGTTTAACAAATGGAAAGAATGTTGTCCAAACAGAGAATGATTTAAAAGAAATCTTTCCAAAAAAATACTGGAATAAACTTCATTTACAAATAATTTGGTACGGTAGAGAATTTTGTAAGGCTCGAGATTGTTATGGAATTACTTGTAAAATTTGCAAAAGCTGTTATCCCAATAGAAAAAAACCCATTAAAACAAAAAAAGCTTAAATGAAGATTTTAGGAATTGGAAACGCAATCGTTGATGTCATTTGTAAAGTTAATGACCAATTTATTGCTCAGAATAATTTAATAAAAAGTACAATGAAACTTGTTGATGAGGCTGAATTTAAAAAATTATTATCAACTCTTGAAATAGAAGAAACTGTTTCAGGTGGATCAGTAGCAAACTCAATTGTAGGTCTTTCACAACTTGGAAATAAAGTAGGCTTTATTGGAAAAGTTAGTGATGATGATTTAGGTAACAAATATGAAGAAGGTTTAAAAAAAGAAAACGTAAAGTTCTTCTACTCAAAAAAAAAGGAATTAATTCCTACTGGAACTTGTTTAATATTAATTACCCCTGACTCCGAGAGAACCATGGTAACTTTTCTTGGAACTGCAGGAAAAATTAATGATAACGATATTGATACAAATGCAGTGAAAAACAGTGAGGTCTTATTTCTTGAGGGATATCTTTGGGATGAAGGTGAGCCAAAGAAAGCTTTTGAAAAAGCTATAAATAGTGCAAATAAAATCGCAATGTCATTGTCAGACTTATTTTGTGTAGAGAGACATAAACCTCATTTTTTAGATTTAGTTAAAAACAAATTAGATATCACGTTTGCAAACGAGCAAGAGATTATGTCATTAATTGATGTTAAAAAATTCGGTGAAGTAATTAATTTTGCTAAAGAAATAAATAAGTTAATTGTTGTTACTCGTGGAGACAAAGGTGCAGTTGCAATAAATAAAAATGAAATAGTAGAATGTTCTGCTAAGAATAACCTCAAAATTAAAGATTTAACAGGTGCGGGAGATTTATTTGCAGGTGGTTTTCTTCATGGGTTAATTAACAGCAAATCAACTAAAGAAAGTTTAGAGACAGGAACAGAAATGTCCTCGAAAGTTATTCAAATAATAGGGGCTAGACTTAATTGATTAAATATATAACTATTGCTTTTTTTAAAGATAATCTAAATTAGTTTTTTTTTCTTTTAAAACTACCTTTTCCTTTTTTTGGTTTCACTACTCTTTTTCTATACTTAGTTGTAAAAAGATCTTTTGCAATTTTATTTCTTTTTTTCACAAATAATAACCATCTTTATTATTTAAAATAAATTTTTCGTCTAAAAATTTTTCACTTATTTTTTTTCTTAATCTGTAAATATGTGTTTCAACAGTATGGGTGTCGACATTAGCAGAATAATTCCAAACAGAAGACAAAATATAATCTTTTGAAACTGGTTTGTTATTATTTAAAAATAGCTCTAGAAGTTGAATTTCTTTCTCAGTAAGTATTATATAGCTTCCTGCTTTGAGCAATTTTTTCTCATTTTTATTTAATAAATATTTCTTAATTTCTATTGAGGAATTTTCATTAAATTTTTTTTTTGCAGCTATATTTTCTACTAAAGCATTTATTTCTTTCAATGTAGCGGGGAGTTGTAAAAAAGCATCATAATTGGTAATTAGAGATTTTTTTTTTGATGCACAAATTTTTATAGAATCACTTCTAGTAATATAGTCTTTATGTTTATTGTCTTCAAACGCATCACTATGAAATAAAATAATATCATGTACGGAGTTAATATCTCCTAAGACAGGTTTAAACTTTAAAAAAGGCTTTAGTTCATTTAATGTAGAAATAAATGAAGAAGAGCCAAAAATTAGAACTTTTAATTGATGCATATTTTAATAAATAACAAACAACTTAGTTTTTATAATTATAGAGTAAAATGCTCTATAGGTAAAAGGGGAATTGGGTTAAAAAAAAGGGAGGGTGATTTAATTACACCTAAAGGGTTATTTAAAATCAAATATATCTTGTATAGAAAAGATAGAGTTAAAAAAACCC
>Ga0233438_10001403_pt1 | contig 26396 bp, 23 predicted proteins | sample SI_123_September_FD_182720 | JGI IMG/M metagenome (GOLD analysis project Ga0233438, IMG submission 182720) | Seawater microbial communities from Saanich Inlet, British Columbia, Canada - SI_123_September2016_10_MG | ecosystem: Environmental > Aquatic > Marine > Inlet | place: Canada: British...
CATCACCATATCAAATCCATCGAACATATCAGTTGTGAATGAATTAGATGATACAGTATATCCTATATCGGTTTGTGCTAAGTTAACAGGTCCGTGGAATAAACAAATAGTATTCTCACCTTCTACCAATTCTCCCTTTGGCCAATTCTCTTGGTTATCGAGTATCGAATATACCACAAAAGTAAGATTATGGAAGGGATACACACCAGTGTCTTTAAGATAATGGATTCTATCATTTTCTAAGTTTTCTACAATTGGAGTAAGTACATCCAATCTATAATTATTGTTTAAGTTACAATCGTGATTACCTGTAATTAAGAATGTGTGTTTTCTATTTGCACATTCAGTTAAGAACCAACTGATTTCTCTGATTAACTCAGGACTCATTTCAGTTTTTGCGTGTGCGATATCACCAGCTAAATAGATAACTGAATTCTCAATGTTATCTTTATCTACGTTGTTTAAGAATTTTTGGAATACTTCTCTATATTCCTTATGTCTTTTTAGATTACGAATATGTAAATCTGCTAAATGGTAGATTTTTTCTACTATCATATATTATTTAGTTTTGAAAGGATTAAATCATCCCAACCGGTTTCTTCGGTTTCTTTTAACAAGTTATTTATTTTATCAAATCCCAATTCACCAGCATCACCACCTTCAGGTATAACATTCTTTACCTTTATACCATTTTTGATAAAATAGTTTGCATGCTTAGTAGAATCATCTATTGCATCGGAATCTAACAATATGTTGATTTCCTTTACACCCTTCTCTTTAATTTTGTTTTGTAAACTTCGAGGTATAAACTTTCCTAAAATAGGAATAACATTTCTCTTAACTGAGAATGAATCAAAAACACCTTCTACTAATGTAATAGGTTCTTTCCAATCAATTTGATTATCAAATACAATTACATTCCTACTGACAGGTGGATTCTTATATTTCATCTTTTCATCTTCATAAAAAGAACGAGCAATGAAATAATTTAATTCACCATCTTCATTATAAGATGGAATAATTATTCTACCACTATATAATCCTTCCTCACAATAACCAATGTTATATTTCAAAACCTCATCCATAGAAATACTTCTTTGTTTGAGATAATGAATTGCTTGATTATAACTTGGATTAATTGATTTTGGTTTTTTAGAAAGTGTTTTGAATTCCTTTGGAAGTCTGAGAACTATCTTCTCAACTTCTACTTCGTTTCGTTTTGGTTTATACTCACCATATATAGAATGAATTCTTGCTAATTCACTCTTATCAAGATTTAGTTTATAAAGTAAGGATTGAATACTCCTACCCTTAGAGTCACATACCCAACAATGCCAATATTGAGATTCTAAATTTATTTGGAGTTTTTTCTTATGGTGATGGCAAAAAGGACAATGATGTGCTTGTTCATTTCCTTTCATTGATGTACCAACACCTAATGCAGAATCCAATACGTTTATAACAACTAACTTATTTCTTGCGGAGAGCATAAATTAAATTTTATACAAATATACGAAAAATATTTGGATTTACCAAATTATTTATGTAAGACTTGAATCAGATACATCAAATAGGAATTCTCCTAGTTTTTTTATATCATTTATGGTTTGGGGGTCAGTTTTTCTTTTTTCAAGAATAGGAATCAACTGTTGAATTGATTTTACTGCTATTTTTAATCCATCATCCTTTGCATTCAAAGAATTTGGATTTATACCATGTTTTTTTGCTATTTGGTCTAAAGTCATAATATTATTTTTTGTGTATATACAATTAATAAACAAATATACGAATAATATTTTAATTATCCAAATCTTTTTTATAAAATTTTCCTAATATATTACCATTTAGACAATTATCATCTGAAAGTACATCATATTTGAATTGATAATGTACTTCATAATAAGATAATGATTTTTTTGAATAGCAGAATTGTAATACACTTCGTTTGAACTCTTCTTCTTTACCTTCTGAGATTTGTTCTTTAATCCAATCGTTTGATGAGTAGTATTTCTGCCAGTCAGAAGATTTTCTAACTTTTTTCTTTTTGGGTAGTGAACCTCGTACACCTTTTAACTTTCGTTCTTCTTTGATACGTTGTAATTCTCTAACTCCGATTTTTACATTACGAACACTTTGTAATGATTTTTTACCAATGTAGTATTTACCAGAAGGAATATGTTCTATTTTGTAAACAAATCCTACGGCATTTTCAGGTATAACATCTTCGGTAACATCGTTACCATTCCATAACCAATTGACCATAAATTATTTTATTTGTGAGAATCTGTATAAGGTTTGGTATTTAATTTACCACCCCTTGCTTGTTTTAGTGCACTTTCATTTTTAGAAAGGTCTAAACCACCATCTGCTTCTAATTTAGTTTTGTCCCCACCTTTAAGGTTTGCTTTTGATACTGCTGGAGGAGTTTGTGCTAATCTTTCTTCTAAAGTCATAATTGTTTTCCTTTATATATTATAAATATAACCTTATGTATCGAAACGAACAATGAAATTTACAGGATAATCTGGTAATGATTTGATTGCTTTTGGTAGTTTTGCTACTGCAACCATATTATTATCATTATCATATAAACCTATTGTTGTAATAAATGGTGCTATGTAAGAACCTGTTGGGTCTACCGAAGATGATATCATATAGTCATCAAAACTACCAACACTTGAATTCAAAGATGATACAAATGGATGTGATGAGTTTTTAATATATCTTGCACCAGGTTGATAAAATGATGCGGTGTAAAATTCATTTGATGAAAGTGGTCTATCTCTTCTATTTGCTAAGATACTTAATTTCTGTCCTCCAACTTCATGTATTGCTGTTGGATTTTGTGATACATTAAATTCGTTTTCTAATACCGAAAGAAATATTTCATTTTCGTAAATAGTCATTGTAGAACGATATGTAACTGTATATTGTGTTAATTCAGAATTATCTTCATCAACATCATGCATTACAATTAAACCCCTATCGTAAAATATGTTACCATAAATTTCATTACCATCAATAGTATTATCAACATCAGTTCTAATTAAGTTAGAGTTACCATCATCAGTATAAGTAATATTGTTAACATTATCTACTAATGTCACTGAACCTATTTTTACTCCTTCACCATAATATTCTTGAGGAATTGCTAAAACCCAAATAGTATCATATGGGTTTGTGGTTTGTAAATAATTTCCATCGGAGTCTGTTAAGTTATTACCACTATCATCTGTTAGGTAAATATCTGGAAACAATTGTCTTTCGTATCGTGAAGTATAGTTTTCTCGATTACCAACTTCAGTTAAAACCGATGCTGTCATTGGACTTGTATAGAATTGTGCTTTGATTGAATCAAATACCAATCTTTTATAAAGTCCATTACTCTTGGGGTCAGTATCTACATCAAATAAAGAGTTCTCTATTCTTTGACCAATTACAGGTGTAACATCAGTTTCATCCAAAGTCCACTCTTTGTAAACTTTGAACGGTCTAACTACTACATCAGATTTTGGAATTTCTTTAATCATTCTTTGTGATACACTTTTGTATAAATATTAGAAAAGAAAAAACCTCCTATTTTAGAGGTTTTGTTAATATTATGAATTCTCCAAAGTTTCTATTCGAGACTTCAAATCATCAATGATACTTTGTTGTTCTTTTATAGCAGAAACAAGAACTGGTATCATTTCAGTATATCTAATACCTTTATATCCAAACTTATCTTCAGAAATCATTTCTGGATAGTGTTGTTCTACATCTTGTGCAATAAGACCTATGAAGTTTTTATCAGTTGAACCAGATACCCAAGAATAGTTTACTGCTCTGATATCTTCTAAATTTTCTAAACTACCTGTTAGTTCGTAATTAATAGTTTTTAACCTTTCATCAGAAGTACCCGTCCAAGAAGTTGCTGCATCATCTATATAAACACCATCATCGTTATCGTTGATTATACTTAATCTATTATTTGAATTTACATCAAAGTTCCAATACTCACCTGTATTTGCAGAAGTTGCTCGTAAGAATATATGATTACCAGTTTTCTCAATACTTAATCCATTAGCATTAACAGTATATTCATTACCAATTCTAACTTCTCCTGCTGCTGTTATTTTCATTCTCGCATCAGTATCTGCTAAACTAGCGTTATTACCATTAACCTCATTATTATTTAGAAAAACTAAATCTCCTCTACCCTGAGTGGAGGTTCTTTCGAAATATAGTCCTCCTTTTACAAAAGTATTATTATCTAACATACTAAATGCAATACCAGCTGCATCCCCATCAGTATCATTTAGGTTAGATAATAGTAAGTTTTGTTGTAAACCAGCTGCATCTTTAGAAATTTTAACTGTTCCCGAAAACTTATTATCTCCTGTTCCTGTTTGTGTAAGTTTACCACCTAAATCAACATCATCTATAAAGGTAGCAGAACCACCATTTGACATATCTAAGGTTAAAGCAGTAATATCAGTAGCATCATCTTTTCCTACAAATGATATATCTTTATCAGATGTAATATTTTTTATAATTAGATTTTGACTATCATTTGATAATCTACCATATTCATCACCATTGTTTCCTTTTAATACTATATCATTTCCACCAGCTGTTAATCTTAAATCATCAACTGAAATAATATCAAAATCACCATTTCCACTTTCTGTAAGTGTTGCTCCATTTGAACCATCACCAGAAATCCCTAATGAACCTGTTATGTGTATTCCTTCTGCACTTACTCTAGCTCTTTCAGAATTTGCTTTGGTAGGTGATGTCCCAATACCAAATATTATGCTCCCATCATTGTTGGTACTCTGTATAGTCATACCATCTAGGGTATTATTAGCTAAAACTAGTGCTCTACTTTTGTATAAATCAAAAGCATAAGTTGAACCACCAAAGCCAAATGCTGCAAGTTCATCATCAACACCCACAACATCCATTAATGTAAGTTGGTCTTGAGTCGTACCTTCCTCTAGTCGTATTCTATTTGTTAGTCCTGTTCCTTTGGCGTGAATAATATAATCTGCCGAACCCGTTCCAATTGATAAATTACCTTTTAATTCGGTACTTATAATATCATCATTGCCAATAACAACAGTATTTGAACCATTACCAATAGAACCACTACCTATTACTATTGAGTTATAATCATCGGAGTTTTGAAATCCTGAATAAGAACCTAATATAGTGTTACCAGAACCGTCAATTAATGCAGTGCCGGAACCAAGGACACCATTACCAGATTGGTTACCTATAATTATGTTCTTGTTACCGGTGGTTAGGGATGACGCTGCCTGTGTTCCTACAACGGTGTTGTCTGAGCCATTTGTAAGTTCGGTTGCTGAAGCCTTTCCTATTCCGATATTGTCATGGCCATTTACAATCTTTTGAAGGGCCCAACTACCAACTGCGGTGTTACTGTAGCCAATTCCTGCATTAATGGTTCCTGCACCACCCAATGCTTGATATCCTAAACCTGTGTTTGCAGCAGCTGTATTAACTACTCCATATCCTACTCTATACCCAATACCTACAAATCTATGCGTATTTGGCAGGCCTGCGGTAATTACTATACCACCAGCCCCATCGTTAAGTTCTAACTTGCTACCAGTGATTGTATTAAAAGTTACATCATCAGATGAACCTAATCCTACATGGGCTGCGGTTACACCACCTACTGTACCTGTAAAGGTTGGTGAAGTAAACATTGTTGCTTTACTTTCGTTTGTTACGTTTCCTAAACTTAAATCGGTTGCGGTTAGTGTTCTTGTTGCAACAGTACCATTGGCATCTGTTACTAAACCACTTGTATTTGTTGTTATGTTAATATCTAAATCAGATATTACAGTTGCTCCAGTTAATGGAGTTGTATCTATATCTATATCATCACCAGCTAAGTTAGTTGGTAATACATAGTTTACTGTTCCTGCTGCATCAACACCTAAGTTTGTTCTAGCAGTTGCGGCATCTTGTAAATCCGATAAGTTACTTGCTTTTGCTAATTTTGTTCCTACTGTTGTTGTTAGTGTTGAAAGTGAACCAGAATCTTCAGCTAATGAAGCAGATAGTTCTCCTAATGTATCTAATGTTGAACCAGCATTACCAATTATATTAGTAATTCTAGCTTGTACGAATTCAGTTGTTGCTAATTTAGTAGAATCATCAGTACCAGTTTGTGTTGGTGCAGTTGGATTAGTTGTAAACGCAGGAGAAGTAAACATTGTTGCTTTACTCTCATTTGTTACATTACCTAAACCTACATGAGTAGAAGTTACACCAGCAACTGTTCCTGTAAATGTAGGAGAAGCAAACATTGTTGCTTTACTCTCATTTGTTACATTACCTAAACCTACATCATCAGCAGTTGTTGATTGTGCTCTTAAACCAGAATAAGTTCCACTTTGTGAGAATGCCTCAACATCAGAAATATCTGATGCAGAAATTCCTAAGAATGTTTTTACTTGTGAATTAGAACCACTAACTACATCTTCTGCAGTTAATTTGGTTTTAACTCTTACATCAGTATAATACTTGTTTGAAGAATCTTCAGTAACATCAGCAGTAGTTAAACTATTGATTGTAGAATCAAACGCAGATGATACTGCCGTTAATTCAGAATCCGATGCAAATGTATTATCTAATGAAGATGAAAATGATTCTATTGCAGTTACTCTAGTAGCAATAGCATTATCAGTAGATTGTAATGAAGAACTAAGTGTTGTAAACCCAGTTGTATCTGTAATTGTTATTTGTGATGAACCAGAAACAACTTGTTCTATATTCATCTTAGTTAAAACACCACCACTAAATGTAGATGAGTCTGTGTCTAATTCTATTTGGTCTGCGTTTACAACAATACCATTATTATCAGATACAATATTAATTGTTCTATCAGAAGAAATATCACCACCACCAGTTAAACCTGCTCCTGCTATAATAGAAACCGATGTGTGGTCTATATGTTCGTTGGCAACAAAGTTGGTTGTAGAATCATGGTCTACTTGAGCAGAACCACTAAAGGTTCCCTCACCAAATTGGTCTAAGAAATCATCTTGGAGTTCACCAACAAGGTAATCTAAATCTACCAAGTCAGATTTTAATATTGTCTTTATAGCATTACCGTCAGAAGAATCTAATATTGTTAATTTATCAGAATCTCCTGCTGCACCGCCTTTAGAACTTAGAGCTAATAAATAATCTCTTAGTTTTATTGTTGCCATAATTTGTTAAGAGTTAAAGTTAAAATGAAAGTTTAACTTTAATCAAAACTTCTCTATCAAATGACTTTTCAATTGGTTGTGATGTTTTTGCAACAGCAATCAATTCGTTAGAGTCATTGTATAGTCCAACAGTTGTAATATATGTTTTAGGGTCAGTTTCGAATGATGATTCGACAAATTTACCAGAACCAGTTACATATGTTGGGTTATTTGAATAGTTAAACTCTCTGTTTGTTGCTCTAACAAAGAAATGTTGTGTTGAAACATTTTCTGTTCTTCTTGCTTCAAAGTCTCCACCATTTTCAATTGCTTGAACGAGTAACTTATGATTTTGTTGTTCTACTGATACTGATAACGAACCACTAACCGATTGAGCTGCTCCGCCCCATGGTTTTACATCACCAATAGTATCTGCAATTGCAGTTGGGTTTAGAACAATAATACCTCTATCAGGATAGAATAGTCCATATCCCTCATCATTAGATGCAACCGTTGTTTTTATTGTTGCTTCATTTTCAGTTCCTAAGTTTAGTGAACCAGAAACTACTTTGAATACTCTACCTGCTTTTCCAAGTGTGTCTCCAAACTTTTTACCACTATCATCTATAAAATGGAATACACCATTAGAACCAGATAAAGTTAGTTTCCAGTTTCCTGCATCCATTTTCTCTCTATATCTTGCTCTATTTAGATTGATAGCATAAATATCATTTGAATCGTTTGCTACCCCACTTCCATTTTCAAAAGAAAATTTAGTATCAGTTGGTTCTAAAAGAACTGACTTATATTGAGCATAAGTTGCTTTAGAAGCAAGTAGTGCGTCATCTGAATTTGATAATGATACTGAACCACTTCCATTTACATGACCATATGCAACTGCGTATTGTGCTTCTGCTGATGAATCTGTTAGTGGGTTAGTTGAATATACATTGTAGTAGTAATCTCCACTATTACCTACTTGGGTTGAAGAGGTAAAGAATGTAGTTAAAGAACCAGCATCTCCAGTCCAAAGACCAGTTGTTACTACTTCTACTTTTGCATTTACTTTATCAAATGTTCCAAATGGTTTGTAAATACCACTTGCAATACCTACACCTGCTTGTAATTGTTGTCCAGCGGGTAGTGCTGCGTTCAAAAGGGCTACAACATCATTACTGTCGATTACTCCTCCTCCTGCTAAATCTTGCAGTTGGGAGGTTATATTTGGGTCGTTTATAATTGCCATATCTAATATCCTTTATTAATTGTTACTTCTATAAGTTACAGTTACAGGAATGGTTTGTGAACCACCCGTCTCGTTTCCATATACAGTTATAGTAGTAGAAATGTTTGTAGTTAACGAAGGATTAGGAGTAAATGAGAATCCTAAACCACTAACAACTTGTGCCGTAGTTGTAATTTCCTCTCCTAAGAATACTGGTATTGTACCAGTTGCCGAAGCTCCTTGTGTTACCGATAACGTTCCTGCTCTCTGGTCTGCTAATACAACAGTGTATCCTGCACCAGTATTTCCTTGTGGTGAAGTTGTAGGTGAAAGTGCTACTTGACCCTCATCTTGATTAACTCCGATTGAAGAAATACCCAATGCCACTACTGGAATTTGAGTTGTACCTTTTGGTAATGTAACTAACTTGTATCTTAATACTTGTGTTTCATCTGGACTTGCTTCCAGAATTGGTATCGCCTTAATTGCCGAATCATAATAAGCACTTCCCTTCGGATGTGCTGGTTCGTACAATGTATAATCAATCTCATCATCACCCAATGCGAACTTGGAAATGTTGAGGGACTGACCAGATGCCAACTTCTGTCTACCTTTTTTGGTTAGGATGGCATCGACTGTTATTGATGTGTTGTCTAAATATCCCATAATTTTTTTTAATTTGCCCTTTTTGTATTATGTACTAATAAATATAACTATTTTGAAATTTAATTAATCTACCTCTAAGATTGGTTCCCCACTTCCTCTACCAGTATCCGCAACTCTAAGAATATTTGGATTAGTAGTAAATGTTTCAACTGGGTCTAACCCATCAGGGGTAGTTGTTGCAGTTTGTTGTGAACCATTAAAGAATGAATTTTTCAATCCTTGTGATAAATTATTTTTATATCTGTAATGTGTTGGGAAGTAACCATTCAATGGTGTAACTTCTACAATATCATTACCTATCAATGGTGGTGTATTACCAACCGGTATTCTTGATACTTTGTATCTATATTTTATAACATCTTGCAATTCATATTCAACTTGTTCGTTATTTGAAGTTGCAGGATATCCTTTTGTTTGAATTTGAACCTTTTCAATGTATTGTTCTTTTATTAAATATATTTGTTCTCTTGTTCTAAATAAGTTTCCAAAAATATCTAACTTGGTTACCGAACCAGTTGCAGGTAAGGATGCGTATAAACCATATCCAGCATTTGAAAGAGAATCTCTTTCCATACCGATTTGTTCAAACTCAAAACCTTGTATTGTTGCTCCTAAAGTAGGTTCACTAACACCACTATCAATAGATACTTCATATGTTGGATAATTACTTTCTAAAGAAATATCTTCATTTACATATATACTAGATTCATATTGAGGATTTGTTGATATTAATACCACATTAGAATCTCCATCAATATTGACCTCATAGTTATCATATTGATGTGATAGATTTACATCTGCTTCAGCATCTATGTTTACATCAAACTGATTATTATCACCAACTAATTTTGTATCATCATTAACATCTATATTAGTTTCGTAATCTCCTTTTTCTGATGTTGCTTTTTTCCATCTAGTTTTACTTCTTTCTAAGTAATGTGGTTCAATCAATAAACCTTTAGAAACCTTTGCTCTAGCAGGTACTAAATCTTCTAATACATCGAATAGAGATTTGTCAATGTATCTAACTAATCTGATGTATTCATAAATATCTCTATTTAATCTTTGGAAATAATATTCTCTTAAATTAGATAGTTCTCTGTATTCATCTTTGTATTCATCGGATGGGTCACCAATGTAATTATCTATATTAAAGTTACCAAATGATTTGATAATATCCATATTCAACTCTTTGATTGGTGAGAAGAATAATCCTAATCTAGATGAATCAACAGGTGCTTGGTCTAGTGATTTTTTAGTTGCTCTAACTTTATGAGATAAATCACTAACTAAAGTTTGTGTTTCAAATCTAATTTTATCTGCTTGATTAAATCCTAATGAAGGAACTTTTGCAGTTATTCTTCTTTCATATGGAGTATATTGATATGGGTATGCCGATGAAGAAGGAAACCCTACGGTAGTTCCGTATGTTAATGTATATTCTTCACTAAGAGCAACATTTAATAAATTATTATCATTTGTTCTGTCTTTTGGATATTCAAAATCAAATCTAACCCAAAGGTCTTCTGATGATGCGGTGTGGTTGTTTCCTGCTATTGAATCTGGTTGTAATGTGTGTATTTCAACTATACCATCTTCAAGTGGAGTTTTCCACAATCTAAATTCATCTACTGACCCAGTTAGTCCATAACCCAAATAAAGTAAACTACCACTATCCCATTTTGTTTGTCCACTTACTTGTAATTCTGTTGAAGATACATCATTTCTGATTCTACCATCAAATGCTTCTTTAGCAATTACTTGGAATGATGAAGTTGAATTTGTTTCAGTTCTATTTACAACAATTTGTGTATACTCATCATTAAATACTTTGAATTGAGGTGTTGATGCTGAATATATTTGGTTAACCTCACTACCACTAACATATAAGTGAACTTTACCAAAAGAACCTTGTGTTTGTTCTACCGATAGTCTCCAGTTTTCATCTTGTCCATTATTTGAGTCTAGTGTAAATCCACCAACTTTTACTAAGTTATAATCACCAGGATTTTGTAAATTAACTGTTAGTTCAACCGAGTTTGGTTTTGTACCATCGATTGTTTGCCAATCCATTGAAACATATTCACTATTATTAGTAAAGTTTATTGCTGCCGTTCTATCTTCGAAGGTAAATGGTTGACTACCACCATCAGTTGGGTCAGTTGGTCCACCAAACTCCATAATTGTAAGGAGTGAATTTGGAATACCATATGATGCCATTACTGCTTTTAATGAACGAGCAGTACCTTTGTGTTTTAATAAGTAAGGTAGGTTGTTAAGAAGTCTTCTCCAAACCTCTTCGTTTGCAGATTTAAGTGATTGTTGATTCTTAGTAGTACCATCTTTGTATTGACCAAATGCGTATTCCCATAAGAATTGAGAATCAAATGCTTTTCTACCATCCCATCCTAAAGATTCTAATAAGTTGTACACAAGGTCATTTGCAAATCCACGAGTTGCGTGTTGGTTTAAGTTTTTAACTTTTGTTAATGCATTAATATGTACCCAAAGAATATCAAAGTGTTGTCCTATCATGTCCATAAACAACATGAAGTCTTCATTTTGAAAATCTTCTTTTATAAATTCTGGAAGATTATTATTTAAGTAGTTTGTATTGTTTTTGTCAAAAGTTGATGCTTTGTTAATTGTAGAATTATACCAAGATATTGCTTCAGAGTCACTAGTTGCAACTATTGTATTCCCACTCTTTGGATATGATAATGAAGAACTATATTCCGTATCAGTATATAACCAATACTCAAATCCATCAAACGAACCAATTACTTCATTTATTTTATCTAATTGTTTTTTACCCTCTACTGTTCCTGCTGCTGTTTGGAATACTGCTTCTAAAGCTATTGATTCTGATGCTTCTGTTACAATTATGAAATCATCATATGAACCACCCTCTGCTAAAACATATCCTAGTTGAACATCAGTTGTACTTGATAGTGAGTTATACTTTGCTTGATAACCCTCTATTAATTGAATTTTATACCAAAAGTTTTTAAGTCGTTCTTCTGCTGAACCAAAGTGTGAGAAATTATCAAAGTTAAAAACTGGTACACTTGTTGAACCAGAGGCATAATCTATATTAAGTTTTCTTGTATCAATATCACTTCTTGTTACATACTCTTGTATTAAAGAAGTTGTAGTTACAGAACCACTACCTAATAAATCATCATATACTTGAAATCCAATTCCATTGTCTGGTTCTAGTGTGAAATTAGGACCTAGTAATGGTGGACAATAATCAACACCATCACCAACCAAAGTTACCGTTTCAATTAATGGGTCTGTTTGTAGTTTTGATATGAATACCTTATCGTTTGTTCCAACCGACACTGGTAGAGGTTCGTATAATTTAAGAATTAATGATGATGCATCTGCTCCACTATCGGTTGATTCTTTAAGTCCTCTCCAAGTTGTAATTATTTTATTTTCACCATCACCTAAATGAAGTAGGTGTGTTAAGAAATTTGTATCATCAAATGCACATCTTTCAAATTGAGAAATAAAGCCTTCTGCTATTCTATTAATCGCAACTGAACGAGGTATGTCTATATCTCCTTTATCAAATATGATTGGGATTTGTTCAATAGGACCTTCTACTACTTCTCTATACTCTTCATTAACTGGTATTAGTTTTAGTGGGATTTTTATTTTATCTCCCTCATCATAAGTTTCTAAACCATATTTCTCTAGTATTTCTTTTACATTAAAAGATTGTTTTCCTTTTGGTGATAGTCTTACAAAATCAGTTGAGTTACCAATAAACAACTTAACAAAAGTTGTGTTTACCGAATTCCACTGTATATTGAAGTCAGTATCGTACCCAACAAAATCTGCACCCCTTACTATCTTTGGATATGTTATTTCAACAACATCTGGTACAGGAATACTTACTTTATCAACTACATTAATTAATAAGTCAATTGACCTTGATTCTACATCTATTGTTTCTACATCAGAAACACCTTCATCTATTTTTTCAAATAAAGTTTTATCAGGTATATCAGATAAAGATACCTTTGGTAAATTGGTTTTTAATCCCAATTTATTTTTTTTGTTTTTAGGAAAGTTAATGGGGTTTACTGGTTTTTTTATTGAACCACCCCCTCCACCGAATTGAAATCCTGACAAGTCTCCAAATCGAGCATTAGAATTTTTGTTTGAAATATCGTTTGATATATCAAATGGTAAAAATCCTGGTATGTCGTTGTATTTATATGCCATTACTTATAGGAACTCTTGTCTGTTATTATCATTAATTTGTTGAGATTCAAAATCTATTCTATTTTGAAAATTAGTAAATCTTCCAAATGGGTTTGGTATTCCCCTATAACCACCACTTGATTTTAATGAAATGGGTTTGTATTTGTTATACTTATCATCAAACTTAATTTGTGGTAATTCTAATTTTTCCTTAATCTTTGTTTTTGGTACAACTTCTTTTGGTATAACAACCTCTGCTTCTTCTGGAGGTCTTACTTGGTTTTCATAATCTTCAAATGAGAAAGGATATAATTTAACATTATATTTTCCAATCTTAGAAAATGATTCATGTGGTATTGTTATACCTATAACATCTGCGTCATCTAAATTATCAAACTCATGTATATCATCACCAACGATAACTGTTATTGTTTGTACATCACTATTTTTTCTAATCATAATAGGAACACCAACTTTATCGTTTATATTATATTCTCTTGGGTCTGTTTTTACTAAAGATATTTGTGGGTCTAAACCATCATTACCTTGAAATATTTCTTCTGTAATAAGGTCAATAGTATAATTTTGAGTTAACTCTAATTGTATATCTAAACTTTCACCATCTTCTGCATTAAGTTCTTTTGGTTGATTATTATTAGTTGATATTACAGCAGTTTTAAGTCTATATAGTGATAAATCAGATGACCTAATTTTATAAAACGTACCTTCAGTATCTTCATATAAACTTTTTCCAACTTCAGGAAAAAATTCTGCTTTTTGATTTCCATTTTTGACAACACTAACAGGTGAACCTGTACCAGATATTAAAAATCTAACCGAGTAAGATTTAGGTTCTTCATATTCATCACCACCACTTTTGGTTAATGTAAAAATTAAATCATTTGAGGATTTTTGTAATATAGATATCGGTAACCCCTCTACTTCATTAAAATTATATTTTGTTAATACAATATCTTTTGTATCGATTCCTAGAATTCTTTCACTTATTAAATTATTTTTAATAAGAGGTATTCCATCATCTACCATTTCAACTATGAAATATTCTGAACCCTTATACCCATTTTTTGATATTGTTATTTTTTTATTTTCCGTTAATAGAGATTCTTTTGTAATTGTAATTCTTTTACTATCAGCAGCAGTTTTACCATTTACTGAAGTTGAGAAATTAGGTACATTACATTTTATATTAAAGATAAACAAATTAGGTGTAGTGTTAACACTAACTGTACTACTTCCACCAGAGGATGAACCACTTCCACCTCCACTACCTCCAGCGTCAATGAAGTCATCTCCACCACCAGTAATACCACCACCACCAAAATTTTCATTTTGATTTTGGTCACCATAACCTTGTTGTTCATCAAATTCTTTTATTCTTACTGGCATTATAATCCTGTTTTAATTCTTGATGCTCTTTGTTTTCTTGCTCTAAACCTTGATAAAACCCCTCGTTTTTTTGTTTTCTTAGGATTTGGTTTTTTGAAAGTTGGAATAACTTCTTCTCTTGGAACTTCACCTTTTATTTTAATATCTAAAATAACTTCTTCTGGTTTTGTTTCTTTTGTTTTTGTTACCATTACTTCACCTCGTTTAGGGTTAATAGTAACATCACTTGTTCTATTACTTATTACACTACCAACTTTGTCAAAACTTTCATCAAACACATTGTCTACCTCTGTTTGAGTTTGTATTGTTCGTGTAGGTAAATATCTTTCAATACACTCTATTAATATTTTTTGTGCTATTTTGAATACATCTTGTTTGTTATATCCAGTAGATGCAGATGTTTGTTTTGGTTTTCCAAAGTTAACATCATTTATAGAAGAGACTCTATTTGAAAATTCATTTTTCATCGCTTCAGAAAATTTACTATAAAGTTGTGACATCAATCTATCGAATTCAGATATTCCAAATTCTGCTGTCATCTTGTTATACCACTTTTCACTATATGTATTTTTAATAAATAGGTCTATTTCCGAGGGTTTTATACTTTCGATGAATCTACCAATGGTTGAGACAACATCATCTCTAAAACCTCTCCCATTTACAAATATATTAAATCGTTCTAATAAGTCTGTTTGTTTTGATGCTTTATTTTGAATTGGTAATAACTTTACCTCAAGTCTTGATGGTGATATTTCTTTAATCCAAAGTTTTTCAGATTGACTATCATAACCAACTCTTTTATTTAACAAAGTTATTTGAGTTTTGAAAATACCATTATTATATCCAGATTCTTTTATAAGTCTTTCAATATCAATAAAATACTCTTTTGGAAATTCTAATGCTTGAAATAGAGTTCCTTCGGGTATTAAAATATAATCTCTAATATTATCGGATGATAGTTTTATATATCTTACCAACTTACCATCATTTCCTTGTGGTAGTTGATTATCATTTACATCATATAATATAAACTCTATCATGTCAGAATCAGAAAACCCAAAAAATGATTGTAAGTTTCCCTTCTGAAAGATGTCTCTGTCTTTCGAGTTGATACGATATCCTTTATTATCTATTATTTCCTTAAATGTTTTAATTGCCATTATCCACCAGTTTTATCTTCACCTACAAATGCTTTAGCTACACCTTTACTACCCCACTTGTCTTTTCTTTTAACTTCTTTTCTATAATATGCTTTAAGTGATAACTTATCACCAGATGATGTGTTAATTGTAACAGTACCTTCCATTACTTTCTTTCTTGGTTTTGTTTTACCAACAGCACTTACTTTATAAGTTACAGTTGTTACACCTGCACTTTGTTCAGTCCTTGCTGGTACTTTGAAAGAAGATGGAAATTCAATCCAATCTATACCTTCCGATATTGTAAAAGTTTGTTCTTCGGTTGAGAAGTTAAAGAACGCAACACCCTTTTCACCATTCTTCCACTCAAAGTCATCATCGTTTTCAACATTAAAATAAATACCCTTTCTACCTTCATCTTTTACATCATTTGCTGATATCTTCCAACCACTATTTTCAGTTTGTTGAAAGAATCCATTTAATCCTTCTAATGCGTTTTGTGCAGCGTTTTGTTTTTCTCTTTCTTCAGTTAATTCTTTTTGTACTCTGAACGATTCTTGTAATGCTTCAATTCTAGCAGTTAAAGAAACTCTTTCGATTGCTTCATTGATTGAGTTTTGTACTGCGTTTTGTAAATCAATTGTTGTTGTTGCAACTTGAGCATTAGCAATAGTTGCTTGTTCATCTGCAACATTTGCTTTTAATTTTTCATTATCTGCTTCTATTTTCAAAGATTCACTAACTATTTCTAATTCTGATACTTTAGCAGACAAATCATTGACCTCTACATTTAATTTTTGAACTTCTGCTGTTAAATCTTGAACCGATTGAGTTACTACATTATAAACTGAACGTAGTACTGTGTCTGGTCCTTGTACTGGTGTATTCGGTATTAATTCAAATATACTTGTATCAATTGATTTTTTTAATTCTGATATGTCGTAGTTTGGTCTTGTCAGTTTTCCACTAATAACACCGTCACTCATATCTGATTCTTTGAACAGACGCACTCCAGCAGAGTTTTTCTCGGTAATCACCAGAGAACCACTCTTCAAAATATCACCTACAAGGGCTTCATTTTTTAGACCAGTGTTTTTCATATTAACTTACTATCATAAAGGTGTAGTCATCATCAAAATAGTGCGATACACCACTAACAACGACCTTAAACATAATTTTGTATACTCTATCTACCTCCCAATTACTAAGGTTCAAATTAAAATAGTTCCCATTGGAGTCACAACTAATTTTAGTGTAATCACTAAATGGAACTATAACATCATCACTATGATAATCTGAAATTTGGTAGTATGTTGTTTCTGGTAGTACATTACTTAATGTGTATTGTGCTGTTGAACTAAATGTTTTTATTGGATATAATTCTCTACCAACTACTCTTATTTTAGGGGTTGTGTTTACCTTGTATTCTTTCTTAAAATTTTTAATTCCTACTTTTAGTTCTTCGGTATCTAATACAGACAAAGAACCTGTTGAGAAACTTGCATCATCCCAACCTACTCTTATCTTTGGTTGGTGAATTGTATTTGTTTCTTTACTGAATAATCTTAATATACCGTAATCATTTGTGTCAGTTTCTTTATCAAACGGAAACTTCAATATTATTCCATCGTTTGGAATAGAACCACTAATCCAATCATCCATTATATCTTTTATATCCATGTGTACATCATTCGTTTTGTATTCGAATAATTGAGTTGAATATACATTAGAATAAAATGTTCCACCCTTTCCTTCGTAAGAACCAGTTGAATTAGATTCAAATGAATTGTTAGGTAACCATCTTAGTGTTGAGTCACCCTCTCTATTGTTCCAAGTTACACCAGATGTTGTAATATCATCAAACCGAGTACCATTACCCATTTCCCAACTTTGTGAAATTGGATATGCTTGTAATGTAAATTCTAATGGTAGTTCTTCTGATTCAGTTTCCTTTAATATAAGGGTTGCGTCTGACATTGATACTGCTCCATTAGAGATACTCTCAGATAATGGTTCTATATCGAATTTAAGGAGTGTTCTCGACACATCCTTAACATTACCATAGTAAACCTTACTAACCTCTAATACCTCATCTAAACCACAATTTTGGTTGGGTTGTTGTAAGTACACCGATGCATCTTTTGATGCTGTTAAAAAATAGTATGCCATTATCTTGCCCTCCCTTTTATATCCACATCTGGAAATTTAACTTCAAAAACTGATGGGTCTAAAGATGGATATACAATCTTATCTTTAGTTGCCGATTCTATGTTGTATGAATTTGGTGCGTATCTACCACCACACTTATTTACAATCTTTAATTTTGGTACTGAACTAACTCCCTCTACATTTGCTACTACAAGTTCTAGTTCAGAAATATTAATAGTATTATTAAAAGTCCAATCATCTATTTGAAAGTAATTTTTTAATTCAGAAATACAATCAGATAATACCTCACTTTTATTGTAGTCTTTGTAAGTAATAATTTCAAACTCAACTCCTACGTTTATAACGAACCCATCTAAAATGTTTATTCCATCGGTTAGGATTTTATATTCATTCAAATATGTTTTAAGATTTTCTTTAACTGCTCTATTAAGAGAGGTAAGTCTTTTTGAATCATCATATCCTAGTAAATATAAGTTAATAGCAAATGGATTATTTTTTTCATTATCGTTTGATGTCTTACCAATTAAAAATTGTCTAATTTCTTCTTGTATACTTTCTCTGTTTGGTTCTTCCTCATCTGGTTTGTCTACAAATGATTGTACTAAATCGGTAAATTCATTTAATGCGTTTGGTGATGCAAGAATTGATGATGGTGAATTATTATCTAAACTACCATCAGATGTTGCATATGCTTTTGTAATCGAACCATACTTGACCGGCATAGATAATGTTCTAATTTGATAATCTTTAGCAGTTACTGCTCTATTTTGTGAACCAAAGTTTGCTAATGCGTTTTGTCTTATTTCTTCAACCGTTTCTCCGTCTCTACCACCACTACCAGGAATTTCATTATCAACTGCGATAGAAGTTTTTGCACTATTATAAATTGACAATTCAACAGGACTAAATAATTGAGTATCTTCTTCAAACTCAACCGAAGAAATGTTTGTTAGTACTCCTTTTTTAACATTTGACTCTACACCCCCTCCAACTAAATACTTTACGGTAATAGTTGTATTAGATGGTGATGTTCCATATGTTTTAGTTTTTAAGAAGTTAGTTGAATCAAATGATGCTTCTAATTTAGAAATAGAATTGGGTAATCCTAATCCAACATTTTTTAAGGTTGGTATTAATGTTTCATCACTTGCTGATGGGTCACCACTACCAAACTGAATTGTTGTTGTACTATCACCATTTATTTTTTTAACAAATCGTTTTGGTGTCTTCAATGTAGTTAAGACATAAGGTACAGTTGTTTTGAATTGATATAAGTCAGGGTCATTGTTTTCTGTATTTGGATAATCGGTAAATATCATTTCTTGTCCAAGGTAAGGAACTTCATACCATTTATTTCCATTAGAATCTCTAACATCATATATGTCAATTACATCTGTATCAGAAATTTCTATTGTTCTAAATGGAGAATATCCACCAAACGAAAATTCTGCTGTTCTTACTTCTGCGGAAATTGCTTCAACATATTTTTTAACTAAATAAAAAGAAACTTCACCAGTCGTATTGTCAGTAGAATAAATTGTTACTTCTCTATCCGATGGGTCTGAAAAATCCACAACATCTTGTGTTATAAAATTATTTTCATTTTCATCTCTAACCTGCATTCCTTCTTTTATTTTTAGTAAATAATTTGAATCCACTGTGTTATCCACACCAGTTCCAATAGATGGAACTAATTGATAAACAGAAAGAGTTGTTACCGAAGGAGATGTTACTTTTGGTTTGTATCCTAAATATTGTGAAAGTGATATTACATTTTCAATATCTTCTGCGTGAACCATTAATGATTCTTTCAGTGTATCATCAATGTAGTAAGATAGTGAGTCACCAATATAAGATGCCATTTCTATGAACATCATACCTGGTGATGATTCATTAAAGTCAGAATAGGTAGTTGGGAAATAAGTTTTAGCAAACTCAATTAGATTTCCTCTAAATTGAGCAAAATCTTTATTAAGATACTTAATATCTTTACCCCTATTCTTAAAGTTTTTTGTTGATTTTGTTATTGCCATAATTATTACCCCTGTGTAGTGAATGTTACTTCATTCAAATCTATTGAGTTTCCTACTCTAAATTTTATTGAAACATTTACTTTATTACTATCTTTAAGTTCATCCGTTTGTTCAATGTCTATTTCATCTATATTAACAAATGGTAACCATTGAGAAATACTATCTTCTATTGTTGATTGTATCTTTTCTTCTAAGTCATCTACATTTTGTTCAAATAATAATTCTTGCAGTCCACTTCCAAATTGAGGTTGCATAATTCGTTCACCTCGTTTAGTAAGAAGTAAATTTTTTATATTAGATTTAACTTGCTCAAATGTTGTAAAGGTTTGTTGAAAAGCAGTATTACCAATTTGTATTGGTAATGATATACCAATAGCATAATTACTATACTCTTTAGTATCTTTTACTATTTTTGAACCTAACTCTATTGCCATGATATATTACATTCCTGGTCTCCATGGACCTTTCTTTTTTTCCATTGCTTTAATAAGTTCTGAATTATCTCTATTCAAAACTCTATCCAAACCTGCTAATCCAGTTGTAACTCCTAAACCTTGCTTTTTAGGTCCTCCTGGTTGCATATCCCCATATCCCATTTTTTGTGCTATACTTTGAGCACCTAATGTGTGTGTTGATGATGTGTCAAACTTCATTGTACCAGATGATACTTCAGTTGGTGCACCAGTATATGTTTGTGCGTCTGAAGTACTAAATGGTTTTGTTTGTTGTAACACTTCATTCAATACAGGATTGTTGCTTAACTTTTTATTTGTATGAATTGGTTGTTCTGAAACTTCCTCTTCCATAAATGTTGGTTGTTTTGGTGTTGAAATTGCTTGTTTAAGTTGTTTGTTTTCTTTTAACAACTTTGCCATTTCTTTCTTTACACCTTCCTTAACCAGTTTAGGAATAATCGTTTTGATTTCTTCCTTAACTATAATTTGTATTGCTTTAACTAATTTATCAGTATCCATCGTATAAAATGTTTTCCTTTCTATATAAATATTTGTTTTAGGTTTTTTCGTTTTTAATCACAATGTACATCTTCTGCTATTAGTTGTCTTCTAAAGTCATTGATGTACTGGTCTACATTAAATGCATAAAGTTCATCATCTGGTAGTGATGCTTTTACTACATTTTGTAATGAGGTATCTCCACTGAGTAAATCGGTTACACTATCATCTTCTACATATTCAGTTTGTGTATTTGATAATTGATTCAATTCAGAAACAACATCACTATCCGATTGTTGGATTACAGGTGGTTCACTTCCATCTTGAGATGGAAAGTTTATATTTGGAATAGGAATAGATGGTGGTACTATATACCCACTCCACACTATAACACCAGGTGATGGTATTGGTGATGGTACTGATGGGTATAATGATGTTGTTTGTATAATTCCACTAATTGAAAACAAGTGTACAATTGCTGCTAATACAAACATATTAACCATTATAATTTGTTTACTAGCAGGTTTAATTGGTGGATATATAGGCCAAACACCTGGTGATGTTACGATATTAGAGTTTACTTGTAAATTTTGTATCGAACCTGGAGCAGGTATTAGTGGTATTGGGAATGGTCTCATTTGTGCTCCTGACCAATATGCTTTGACCCCATTACCAAATTCGTTTACCAAAGAAAACGGGGCACCAGGTGGAGAGGTTACTCCCTTTAACAATGCTGCTCTAAAAAGAGTTTTCATTATTTCTAAATTACCTGTTTGAATTGATTCTAAATTAATAAAATCCTTTCCTCGTTTTACTGCGGCATCATATTCAGTTGCCCAAACAGTTGCAACCTCATTTATATCCAATGAGGGGTTTCTGTTTGGATTAGTTTTTCGTAGTACATTCCGTGTGAATAAAGACCAAGACATTTTTTTTAATTTATTAAATCTGTTGGGTTTGGTACTTCAGGTATTGGAGGTAAATCTGGAATATTTGGTATACTCGGAATCTCCGGTATTGGTGGTAAGTTAGGTGGGGTTGGTGGTTTTGGTAACCCCTTTTTCTTTTTAGGATTTTCGGGTGGAGTTTCCACCTTTTGTTTTCTTCGTTTAGGAAAACTAGGTAAAGGTATTTTAGGTAACTTTGGTAACTTAGGTTTTTGTATTTTAGGTAACTCAGGAACCTCAGGTAGTGTGGTGGGTATTGAACTTACAACATCACCAACTTGTCCTGTTACACCAGATATATCACTAATTACATTACCTGCTGCACCAGTAGCAGCATCAGTAATACCACCAGTGGTTTCTCTTACTGAACCCAATCTTCCCTTTAAGTCATCGTTTATTGCCATACTATTTTAATTGTACTGTCTTACTTAGTGCGTTGTTTAATTCTAGAATTAGTGAATTTAATCGTGTTTTATTAGTTGCACCAGGTGCAGTTTGTCCTGCGGGAGTAATCATTATTTGTTGACCTACTATTTCCATAAACTCCCTAAGAATATCCAATAGAACATTTCCCTTTAATGCAAAATCTAATTCACCATCAGTTCCTAAATTAATTTTACCATTACCAATGTCAATACTAAATACTCTATCTTTGGTATCAACGAATATGTTGTTATCTGTGGTTATATTAATACCATTAGTTGCGTCTAAAGAAAGTTTCCCATCGGTTATCATTCCAATGTTTCTTTTTCCAACAATAATCATATCTTCGGTTTTTGCTGAAAGTATAACTCTATCCGAATTTAATAATATTTGATTTCCTATCAACTCAGATGGGTAATCGTAAAATGATTCAAATACGTTGGTAGTTGGTAATGTGTAATTTAACTTTTTTTCTCCACTACTTAATGCAATTATACTACCATCAGTATTGATATCTTCTTCAGTAGAACTTGAAACTGCTTTTTTAAGAGATTCTGGGTTTTCACCATTTCTAATTATAATACTCGGAGAAAATGTATTCTTGGAATTATTAAATCCACTGAGTCTAATTGATTGACCAAAACGAGATTCCATTAAACTATCTCCTTCATACAATCTTAGTTTGTGTATTATACTCCCTTTTGGTAAAGTGGTAAAATAATCACCATAACCATCATAAGAAGTTTGATTATTAGTTCCAGATGCTCTTGGGATTTTTGTCTTTTGAACGTTACTATAATTTTTAGAATTTGAAGTACCCTTAGAATCACCAGAGGGAAATTTTGTACTAATTAAATTTGGTATTGCATTTACAAGTGGAGTTGCTTCATCAGCAAGTCTTGTATAATAGTAATCTCCAGAATTTTCGTAAATAAAAACCTGCTCGTTTCGTGTAGGAACAGTATTAACATTTTTATTTACAGGATATGCGATTGGAAGTAGTGCATCGGGTGTTGTTTTATCAGTAAGTAATCTAAATTGAACTGCTCCGATAGCAAAAGTTCCTTGTATATGTTTAGACCTTAGTAGTTCATCCGTTTCTTCTAATATAACTTTATAAACCACACCTTGATTAGAAACTGGTTTAGGAGTTATATTGGTTGATAGTGTATTAGATGTTGATATTCTTCCAGCTGCTAACCCCATCTTAACTTTCTATTTTTTGTTTTACTTCCTCTATTTCATTTTGAATATCATCGATTTTTGCAACTTCATCTTGAACTTGTTCAATCTCTGAAAGTAATTGTTCTCTTTCGGCATCCGTAAGATATCCAGTATCTCCTTCTGATTTTTGATTGGATGCAATAATTCTTTGTGCGATAGTTGCTAACTTAACCAACTGGTCATCGTTACGAACTGATGTATCAATTAAGTCTTTGATGACTGGACCTAAGATTCCCATATCACCATTATGCCTAATCATTTTTCTGATTTCAAAAATTACTTCTGAAATGTGTTTCTTTTTATTTATTTGATTGTTGTAGATATCCTCAAACAACCCACTAAGGTTTTTTCCTGGGAATAATTCGAAATCTGTTGCCATAATTAGTTTATCAATATTGTGTTCAATATATAAATATCAATAAACAAAAAAGTGGGTTTTATTTGTTCTTATAGAAGTACTCAAGAATATCCTTTTCCAACATATAATCCATTACAAAGTTATCACCATACATAATACTGGTAAATGTTCCTGTACCTTCTTCGGTAATTTCAATTACATAGTCTACCTCATTATAAGTAACCTCATAACTTTCGGATTTTCTAACTCGTTTAATACTCCTATGTTCATCGGTTCTTTCAATAACTTCCCTATCACTTAAATCGGGAACATTAATAAGTTTGGTTACACACTTAGCATAATTCGTTTTAAGAGTGTCTACGAAGAAGATATCATTCATACTACTCATTAGATACAATCGTTGTTTAGAATCCAAACCACCTGCCTTAAAATTACCTGTGAACTGAACGATGGGTAGTTTTAATAAAAAGTTTTGTGTATCTTCTCGTAGGGTATTAAAATCTACGATAGAACTGATATGATGTGGTTCTGATACTTCTCTATCAAATGGTATGGATAATACATCATAGTAAGTTTCCACACTAACTTTATCTATGATTTGAGAACTCATCTTTATTCTTTTTCAGTTGCGTACTTTACACCCATAATCGTACCAACGATTGAGAATGCGTTAGTTAAGAGAATACCGAACATATTACTCCAAGTAGAACCTATGATTTGTGTATCAGTACCAGAAATTAATGCTAAACCATACATAACAGTTGTAAGAACACCAACACCAACAATTACATAAAGTGCAACTTTTACAATTGTACTGATTAACTCAAATTGTGTTTTCTTTTGCATTAGTTCCAAATCTTCTAATGCTTTATCCTTTCCTTCTTCGGCTTCTTCTTTCAGTTGGTTTGCTTCTTCCAATGCTACTTTGAGTTCTTCCATCAAAGCATCATTTTCTTCTTGTTTAGCAACTAACTCTTTGTTTTGTTTTTGAACTTGTTTGGTAACTTGTAATCTTTTTCTACGAGCAGTAGAATCCTTTTCTTTACATAATTTAAGGTATTCCTCAAACTCGGTATCCCCATCGGGTGCTTTTAAGAGTTTAAGGAAATTTCCTTCAACATAAACTTTCTTTTTCTTAACAACACCTAATAGGATATCTCTGGTATGTTTCGTAACCTCAATCATTGTAAAACTTATTTATAAATTTTGAATGGAGCGGTTCGGTTTAGATATCCTTCATAATCTTTTCTGAATTCTTCTAATCGAGGTTCAATATCATCCGATTTAATAATCCAAAATTGTGCACCTGCCGATTTTGCTTTTACAATTTCTTGATTATCATCTGATGATGAGATGATACCAATTACACATCCGTTACCATATTCAAAATTGATTTTACGAATAAGTTCAATACCATCATATGAAGAACCGATAATATTCAAATCTACGAATACACATTCGGGTCTTTCATCTGCAGGGTTTTCAGGAAACCATTGTTTGAATTTTTCATCTGCTTCATCAGATGAATTTAGTGCCTCTAAAGATAGAGTGATATCCAAGATACTACAAGCATCTTCAAATACCAAGTGGAATAAGTCCTCATCATCCACTAACAAGATTGAGTTAATCATTGTGTTCATTTTAATTTAATTTTTAATTTTGTACCAGAGTCTAACTTCTCTGCAGTTATCTTAAAACCATGTTCTTTCAAAATTGCGATACAAATGTTTAATCCCAATCCCGAACCTCCTTCTTTTTGTCCTTCTTTTCTTGTATATGGTTTAGATAACGTAATGAACTCTTCATTAGTAATACCTCTACCATTATCTTCCACACAAATTGTAGAATCATTTTCCATATAAATTTTAACCATCTTTGTACTACTATCATTATACTTTAATCCATTTCTGATTAAGTTATCTATTGCTGTACAAAAGAGTGGTTCGTTTACTTCAGTAAATGGTAACCTCTCTATTTTAACTTGTGAAACATAAGATGTAGAGGATAAGTAATTTCTCAGTATTTCTGATAAGTTACATTCCTTCATATCTAATTGTGCATCTTCTTTAACTAAGTTTGTAAATTCTTTAACACCAGCGTAAACCTTTTGTGTGTGTTTCAATCCTTCTGCTAACATCCTTAGTGGAGCATCAATTTTTAATTGTTTAATTTTTTCTTCAGATAATCTTCTTTGTAGTGATGATAATCCTCTTGGCATATATGTGTTGATACCACTATGCATATCATGTCGGAGAATCTTTGCAGCGTGTTCTAAGTAAGAGTTTTTCTGATTAACTTCTACTTCTGCTAGGTGTTGTAATGTTGTATCGGTTGCTATCTTTAGAACTTTATCGTAACCACCCTTTATACCCTTAATAGGAGTATAGTTACCAAATAACCAACGAGATGTTCCATCCTTTGCTATTCGTTCA
>Ga0233438_10001406_pt1 | contig 26377 bp, 24 predicted proteins | sample SI_123_September_FD_182720 | JGI IMG/M metagenome (GOLD analysis project Ga0233438, IMG submission 182720) | Seawater microbial communities from Saanich Inlet, British Columbia, Canada - SI_123_September2016_10_MG | ecosystem: Environmental > Aquatic > Marine > Inlet | place: Canada: British...
TTTAGAGATTTTTTTCCACTGGTAATCCATTTTGTTTATATAAGATGCCATCTTTCATCACTAGATCGACACGCTGTAGGAGATTAATGTAGCGTAATACATCACCTTTGACTGCGATAATATCAGCTAACTTACCTTGTGAAATGGTGCCCGTTTTATCAGCTACGCCCATCATAACTGCGGGCCAATAAGTCGCACCACGAATAGCATACATGGGGTCAAAACCAAACTCATCGACCCATACGGCCAACTCATTCCAGGTACTTTGACAATGAAATTTTGTCGGAATACCACTATCAGTGCCAACAAGTAATACCACACCAGCATTTTTAAGCTGTTTTACCTTACGACCGAGTGTTGGCGCACGCAGTGGCGTCAACTGCATATATTCGAGCTGTCCAGGATGAGTTAACGAGGCTTTTATATCCGCAATGGTGTCGCTTTTAAGCCCTCGATGCCAACATGTATTGTCTAGCTTCTCAGGATTGGCGACAGTATTTTCATAGTTATATAACCCTTCCACAGTCGGCGTCCAATATAAAGGCCCTCCCGCTATACGCCCTTTAGCGGTGCGCTCTTTAAGCATCTCCATAATGTCTGCTGGGTACTCAGGTGCCGTCGTAAGACCCGTATGTTCAAAGTTATCAATGCCTATTTCTAGTCCGCGACGAATTTCATCCGGTTTATGTGAATGCCCCACTACTTTTAAACCATGTTTATGGGCTTCATCCACTACCGCCTGAGCGACGTCTAATGACATAATATCGTGATCAATCAGCTTAATCACATCGACGCCTGCTTCAGCCAAATAGGTCACTTTTTCTTGTGCTTCGGCAACATTCGCTACCCCCCAGCGATAATTTTCGGTACCGGGATAAGGTGCGTGTTGAATAAATGGGCCTGAAATATACAATCGTGGCCCCGGAATCTCACCATCACTAATACGTTGTTTCACCGATAAAGACGCTTCTAAGGGAGCACCAAGATCGCGAGTACTCGTAATACCGGCTAAAAGTAATTGCACCGCACTGGCTGGCATAATTTCATCAGCCAGTCGGTCTTTATAAGTAGGGTGCCAATGAGAGTAATTCGCATGTCCATTGAGCATTAAATGTGCATGAGCCTCCCACAAACCGGGCAGCACATCCATTCCTTCAGTGGAAATCACTTGATAAATATCTGGTACAGGTAATGTATCTACCGTCCCTACCGCTTCGATAACATTATCTTTAACTAAAATGACGCTGTTTGCGATGGGATGATGACCAAAGCCATCAATTAAACGCCCACCCACTAATGCTTTATATTCAGCGGCAAAAGATAACATTGAAGACGAGAATAAGGCGGTGAAAACCGTGAGGGTCAGCACTTTTTTAGCTCGAGGCAATAAGTGTGTAAATATCATCATAAGACTCATTTTAGTGATTATTTTCGATAATTTACACGTTAAACAAAGCCTTGAAAGAATGCAATCATTAACATCTTTTTTACATCACTAAATGATTAACGCTTATCTTCTAACGATGTATCTGCAGCTGTAGATTGATTAGATGAGGCTGTTTTGTCTTGATACTCGCCATCAATGATATCATCGTCTTGCCCAAAGGCACTTTGATTTGAGTCACCATGGCCAAAACCACCAGCACCAAATCCACCAGCACCCATATTGCCAGACATATGGATTTTACCATTGAGCGCTGTAAACAACACTTCACCTATACGGTTTCGGGTAAATGGAAGCGTCAGTAATAAGCCAAAAATATCGGTGATAAACCCTGGAGTGACTAACAATACACCTGCTACTAATAAAAGTAGACCTGAACCAAGTTCTTTAGCCGGCAGCTCTCCTTTTTGCATTTTTAATTGTGCTTGGGCTAAGGTAGCAACTCCCTCTCGCTTCACTAAAATCGCTCCCAACATAGCAGATAAAATCACGAGTAATACGGTATTCCAGCCGCCAATAATTTCACCTACATTAATTAACACTGCTATCTCAGCAATGGGCATAACCACGAACAATATAAATAATTTACCCAAGTACTTATCCTTTATTATGGGGGAATAAAACAATCGATAAAATTAAGTATCGTTTAATTCACAGATGTTAAAGTATGTTATCGTAATTCAATGAAAGCAAATATGATAGACAAGGTAAGCTTTTGTCAGACTTTTTTCGTATAACTTTCGACTTTTTATTTTTAACTGGAAGATCACTTATCCATGATGTCACATTCTAATACCGTTTCCTCAACCCGTCTTTTAGCCATCATGCTGATGGTCATGCTGACATTGGTATCTAATATCAGCTTGGCACAAACTAAAAGTTTATCTTCTATATTTGATGACGAACCTCAATTCCTCAAGGTCGAAGATGCATTTATTATGGATTTTACCCAACAAGATGACGAACTTGTGGTGAATTGGACTATCGCTGATGGGTATTATCTGTATCAAAAGCAATTTAAAACAGTAACCAAAAATGCGACCATTGGTCAGCCGAAATACAGCCCAGCACCCAGTCAAATCGAAGATGAGTTTTTTGGGATATCAAATGTATTTTTTAATCAAGTCGATGTTACCTATCCTATCATTGAGTCCGTCAACGATGGTGTGGTAAAAATTCGTTTCCAAGGCTGTGCCGAAGCTGGCTTATGTTATCCGCCAACGACCAAAATAGTGTACCTTTCTGAAGTCCTGGCTGATGATAATTTAGGCACCAACACTCCTATTCCTAGCACCTTATCTGATAACACGATTAACACAGACTCGAATAAAACGGCGCCAGTCACGTCAAATCCTTCTGAACAATATCGCTTGCTCGATATTTTATTAGAGGACGGTAACCTGAGTTATAAACTCGCCCTGTTTTTACTAGTGGGTATTGCGCTTGCATTTACACCATGTGTATTTCCTATGTATCCAATCTTATCAGGATTAGTCATCGGCCAAGGCAATAATATTAGCATGTATCGCGCCTTTATAATGTCGTTTGTATTTGTGCAAGGGATGGCTATCACCTATTCAATTTTAGGGTTAATTGTTGCGTCTGCCGGTGTGCAATTTCAAGCGGCGCTTCAATCTCCACTGTTACTTAGTATTTTTATTATACTATTTATAGTTTTGGCGATTGCACTATTTGGTGGTTTTGAAATCCAATTACCCTCTGCATGGCAAGCTAAACTGAATGGTATTGCTAATCAACAAAAGAGCGGCAATCTCGTTGGTGTCTTTATCATGGGTGTTATCTCCGGATTAGTCGCATCACCATGCACTACAGCGCCACTGACTGGTATCTTATTATTTATCGCTCAAAGCGGAGATATGTTGTTAGGGTTCTCAGCCTTATATGCCCTGAGCCTTGGCATGGGGATCCCATTGATTTTATTTGGTATGACTGGAGGTAAACTACTACCTAAAGCAGGTAATTGGATGAACGTAGTCAAAGTGACATTTGGCTTTATGATGCTCACTGTCGCTATTTTATTTGTAGAACGTATCATCATTCACCCTTATACCGACTTATTATGGGCAGGTGTCGGTTTTGCTTTATTTATTTACTACTTCACGTTGAATCAAGCTACGACAACATCAATTGGTAAAGGGATCAGAAATGCTTTCATCATCGGTGGAATGCTAATTTCATTTGCTTATGCTCACCAAACACTGCAACAAGCGACTCCAAATACTCACACAAATAATCAAACCCCATCAGAACAATCAGGACAAACTCTAAGCGGCCATCCTGAGTTTATCGTTGTTAAAGATTTAGGTGATTTAGCTGCTAAAATTGAGCGTGCTAATATGGATAACAAAACGGTGATGGTCGACTTGTATGCCGATTGGTGTGTTGCGTGTAAGGAATTTGAAAAGTATGTGTTCCCGGATCCCGACGTCATCGATGCGTTAAGTAATACGGTGTGGATGCAGGTTGATATGACGGATAACACCCCTACTAATCTAGCATTTCAAGAGACCTTTGATGTAACGGGTCTACCCACCATCTTATTTTTTGACACCTCAGGGAATGAATTAACTCAATCAAGAATAACAGGTATGTTACCAGCAAAAGAATTTGCCAATCATGTGAATGACATATTTGCTGTTGAATAAATAAAACAATTAAATGGGTTATTTTCAGTTCGTTGACTAAACTAACGTTAAATGTAAACGATAACTATATAACAGTTAGTTAATATAATTTAAGGTAAATAATGTTAGGGATAATTTTTACCAACCTAGTCGAGATGATCGAAACTACCATTTCTTACGAAATGGCGGATGAAATACTAGAAGAAGCAAATCTATCTTCTGATGGCATTTTTACTTCTGTAGGTCATTATCCTTTAGAAGATGTCGTCGAAATAGTCACACTCTTGTCTCAAAAGACAGAGATACCACCTGATGAGTTAATTTTTGCATTTGGTAAATATTTATTTGTGAAATTAATAGAGGGACATAAGCATATTGTTAGACCAGACGCTGATTTGTTTGATTTGTTGGCAGAGCTGGATTCAAACATTCATGTTGAAGTACTGAAACTCTATCCTAATGCAACGTTACCTACTTTTACTGTAGTAAAACGTGAAAAAGAGATGATTGACATGATTTATCAATCTCCTCGTCAATTAGAAACATTGGCGTCGGGCTTGATTCATGGTGGGGCAGAATATTTCAAAACCGAAGTCACTGTAGACATGAATGTTCTTGAAACATCACCTTACAGAGTCCAATTAACGGTTAAAAAAACTTAAACGTCGGGAAAATAGAACTAAACAGATCTTTTTCACCTGATAAGACCAGTAATTTACTGATAATTCGTGAAATATCACTATAATCGTTATAATCTTGCACGTTCAACACAAGATATAAGGATTATCGTGAATATTCTCATCCTAAACGGCCCAAATTTAAATCTATTGGGGAAACGTGAACCGGATATATACGGTGCACAAACTCTCCAAGATTTGATGACTGAATGTTCGGCATATGCAGGACAACTCAATCACAGTGTTACCCATTTTCAATCGAATGCAGAGCATGAAATTGTCAATGCTATACATGACGCGATGAATACGATTGATTTCATCGTGATTAATCCTGGCGCCTTAACCCATACCAGCATCGCCCTTCGTGATGCTCTGCTGGGTGTCAATATTCCATTTATTGAGATCCATATTTCCAACGTGCATGCTCGCGAAACATTTCGCCAGCACTCATATTTGTCCGACATCGCTTCCGGAGTGATCGTCGGCTGTGGCACTCACGGCTACAAACTAGCTATTGAAAGTGCTGCTCAGCAATTTAACCATCAACAGAAGAACGGATAATATTATGGACATCAGAAAAATAAAAAAACTTATCGAATTGGTTGAAGAATCAGGTATCGCAGAGTTAGAAATCACAGAAGGTGAAGAATCAGTTCGCATTCACCGCGGTGGAGTAGCACCTGTTGCGCCTGTATATGCACCAGCGCCAGTAGCAGCTCCCGCTGCGCCAACAGCACCTGCGGCAGCGCCAGTAGCAGAAGCCGCGCCAGCAGAGCCAACCGGCCACACCGTAAAATCACCGATGGTAGGTAGTTTCTACCGCGCTTCATCACCTGAAGCAAAACCGTTTGTAGAGGTAGGTTCAAAAGTCAATGTTGGTGATACCTTATGTATCATTGAAGCGATGAAAATGATGAACCAAATCGAATCGGATAAAGCCGGTGTTGTAAAAGCCATTTTAGTCAATAATCAAGATGCTATTGAATTTGACCAACCATTATTTGTGATCGAATAATATAGGATCTTTAGCATGTTAGATAAAGTCTTAATTGCCAACCGCGGAGAGATCGCACTGCGTATTCTTCGCGCGTGTAAAGAACTCGGTATCAAAACGGTTGCGGTTCATTCCACCGCAGATGCCAAGTTAAAACACGTTTTATTAGCCGATGAGTCGATTTGTATCGGGAATGCCTCAGCTCAAGAAAGTTACCTTAATATCCCGCGCATTATTGCCGCAGCAGAGGTGACTAACTCAGTTGCGATCCACCCTGGATACGGTTTCTTGGCCGAAAGTGCAGAATTTGCTGAAGCAGTCGAGAAAAGTGGATTCATTTTCATTGGTCCAAAAGCTGAAACCATCAATTTAATGGGCGACAAAGTCTCTGCAATTTCTTCGATGAAAGCAGCAGGTGTGCCTTGTGTTCCTGGTTCTGATGGTCCATTAACCGACGATGCTGAGCGCAACAAATCCATCGCTAAACGCATTGGCTATCCAATCATCGTTAAAGCCGCTGGCGGCGGTGGTGGTCGAGGTATGCGTGTCGTACGTAGTGAAGCTGAATTAAATGAAGCGATCGCGATGACCAAATCAGAAGCGGGTGCGGCCTTTAATAACGATGTGGTTTACATGGAAAAATTCCTTGAAAACCCACGTCACGTTGAGATCCAAGTCCTTGCTGATGGCCAAGGTGGAGCGATTCATCTAGGTGAGCGTGATTGCTCAATGCAGCGTCGTCACCAGAAAGTGGTTGAAGAAGCCCCTGCACCTGGTGTATCTGACCAAATGCGCGAAAAAATTGGTGAACGTTGTCGTAAAGCGTGTATCGAAATTGGTTACCGCGGCGCAGGTACATTTGAGTTCTTGTACGAAAATGGCGAGTTCTATTTCATCGAAATGAATACCCGTATTCAAGTAGAGCATCCGGTATCTGAAATGGTAACAGGTGTAGATTTGATTAAAGAGCAACTTCGCGTTGCTGCCGGTCAACCATTATCTCTCGACCAATCACAAATCAAAATCCAAGGCCATGCTATTGAATGTCGTATTAATGCTGAAGATCCTGAAACCTTTATGCCAAGCCCAGGTTTAATTAACATGTTCCATGCGCCAGGTGGCCTTGGGATCCGTTGGGAATCGCATATATATTCAGGTTACTCAGTACCGCCGTTTTATGACTCAATGATTGGTAAGCTGATCACATACGGCGAGACGCGCGATGAAGCCATTGCTCGTATGCGTCATGCTCTCGATGAGCTTGTAGTAGACGGGATTAAAACTAACGTTCCACTGCAAAAATCTATCATGGCAGATGAAAATTTCTCTGCAGGTGGTACCAATATCCACTACTTAGAGAAGAAACTCGGTTTAATCTAGTTTCACATCACTCTTTGCAAATGATTGACAGACAAGCACATATCCATGTGCTTGTTCTGTTTTTGTCAATATGTTATTACCTTGCATTATTACCTCTCCTTTCACTTTCATTTTACATTGTCCACAAATTCCTTTTTGACATAAATGCGGTAATCTTATCTTTTGATTAAGAGCTGCTTGTAGAATTGTTTCATTAGCCCCCACGCTGAATGCTTGTCCTTGATAAGTCGCTGTAATTGTTTCTGACTTGATAGGGTTTCGATTTACATTACTATGACTCGTTTCTTGGTCGAATATTTGCTCTGGTAACGCTACGTTAGCGCCTAATGTTTTCGATTTTTTCCTGTATTTTTTTTCTAAGACTTCAGGTAGATGACGATCATATTGGTGCCATTGCAAACGTGGATCCACATGATGGACAACGTGTGAGTTTTGTCCCAATGTTAGCCACTTTGCTCCAATAAAATCATAGTGATTAGTCCCTGTATGAGGGTCTTGATCGTGATGTGGGTGATGCACAATATGATCAAACACATAACCTAACACAATACTGGCAATGAAAGCTGGTAGTACTGCATAAAGCATGAACTCCGGTAGCCATCCTAATCGGTACACTGTACCTATCGCAAATGACCATAAACAAAAATACACAGCGGATGACATAATGCTAGTAATACTCACTTCTTCTTTCATTATTTGCTGGAGAAATTGAATAAGGTAGTGAACATTTATAACTGCACACTTTGCAATGGCCTTAGTGGGATGATTGGCACGGGCAAAATAATCAGGATCTTTGTCCGGGTGATTTAAAAACGCATGATGCTGCAAATGTAGAGTTTTAAATACTGAACTGGGGATCAAGATAAATGGAATAGATGCAACCCAGCCGATGCTATCATTGAGCCATTGGCGTTTGGGATCACCTGCAAATAAGTTATTATGCACGGACTCATGTACTGGGGTAAAAGCCACATAGGCTAAGCTTGTGCTTACTATGACATTAATCATCGGATGGGCTAAATCAAATATCACACTAGCAAGAAGCGCACAATAACCGACTAACCCCGCAGCAAATAAAGTCAGCGTAATATAGTCATATCTGAGCCATCGTTCAGGTAACACCACTTGAGTCATCTGCTGTGCTGTATCACTAAACTTGATATTGATCGGTAGTTTCATATTAAACTCTATCGGTATTATCGTTGTATCGATACAACGAAATTAAGCCATACTATGAAATTAATAGTAGAGTGTATTGAAATTAAAATTTGATTTATTACGACAATCAATTAACTTATCACGACAGTTATTTGTCTAATGACGACAAATAATTGACTTATCACGACTTAGGTATATGCTTTGACTTATGAAGCATTTTATATCGAATCATTTTTTACGCCATTACGCACGACTAACCCGTGATCACCAGCTTGATCCTTATGTATTACTTCATGATATAGGTATCTCGCGCAAAGTCTTAGACCAAGAGTATTCGGTATTGCCACTAGAACAATTTGTCAGGCTCCTAGCACACACTAGGGCTGAGCCAAAGGGTAAAAGTATCGTGCTATTATTAGCGCAACAACAAGACATGTCTGTCTTTGGCCCGCTGATCCCTAAACTTCAAGAATGTCATAATATTCAAGCATTATTGGTAGTCCTACAGCTTTATATCCAAAGTATCATTCCAGGGCTAACCATCCATCAACAGCAACACCTTGATAATTTCATGGTGAGCTTCACACATGAAGAACACCAAGTGATAAATAATGTAGCATTTTGTGAATATGCGCTGTCGTTTTCATTTCATTTGCTACAACAACTTATACCCATCCCATTACAATTTCGCAGTGTATTTTTCCCTACAGCTGAGCCAGCTCATAGCTTTGTAAGCCATTATCAACAATTATTTCATTGCCCGATTGCATTTAATCAACGTCAACTAGCGTTATGTTTCCACCCTGATATTTTGACATTACCCGTGCAGAACATTACGCAGCCGTTAATTGATAGACTTTCAAGTCAACCAACGAAAATAGAAGATATAGTAAGGCAAATAGAAGAATTGATTTCTCTGGGACTCAGTAGCGGTAATGTTAGTATTGAAGCGATTAGCCAAGGGATCGGGTTACATCCACGCAAGCTTCAACGGTTATTGCGAAGTGAAAGTCTAAATTTTTCACAGATTCTCAATCGTGTTCGAAGACAACACGCTCAGCAATACCTCACTCAAACTCAATTTGATATATCCAGTATCGCCTATATGGTGGGATATCAAAATTTAGCGACGTTTAGCCGCGAGTGTCAAAAATGGTTTGGTATGAGTCCGAGCAATGTGCGCCACACGACCACTAACGACTTATCTAAGTAATAAATATGCCGCTAGCGGTGACTCCTCTTGAGAGTAACTATATTTAAGCTGTTAAAATTGATACCGAGCAAACAAACCGATATTACGCCCTGCGCCTGGCAGTTTTGCCCCCACCGGAATAGAAGCTTCACGCACTCGATTGATACCTGCTAGATGGTCCGCATACTGCTTATCAAAGAGGTTTTCAGCTAATAGCGTAAAAGAGAGTTGCTCATTGAGATCATATTCAATACTCGTATTCAGCAAGCCATACCCACTTGTGGGCGTTTCATTTTGTCCTTCAGCCACCTTATTTTGCGCAGCTACCGCACGAAGGTTGACTTGCCATTGCCATTTGTCAAACCCATAGACCACGCGCACACTCCCCGTAAGCGGAGCCAATCGGTATAAATCTTGCTCCATGGATTGATTTAGAGAATCAGATGATGTGTGTTTCCCTCGCACATATTCAATAGTGCTATGCAATGCCCAATGATTGGTCAATTGTATGGCCATATGTGTATCGAAGCCGGCTAGGGTCGCATCAGTATTATTCCACTGTAACGGATTAGGGATCCCATTCATCATGGCGATATTATTCGCTGATATATTAGTAGAAGGCATACCTACGATATAATCATCAATCTGAGAGTAAAAAACTCGGCTAACAAAAGACCAATCCACATCCGACATTGTCAGTCCAACATCTAGTTTATAGGCTGTTTCTTTATCTAATTCTAAGTTGCCAATATAATTGCGTCCATCAGCTAACCCCGCAGATACACCTAATGGGAACCAAGTAAATAATTCACTATACGTGGGCGCTCGCTCTTTGACCCCTGCCGAAAGATGTACTGTCATATTTTTATCGAGAGGAATATTAACCTTTGTTACAACATCTATTAATGAAAAATCTAAGTCGCGCTCTGCGTTATTAAAGTTGGATTGCAAGGCTTTAACATTGAGGTTCATCATCGCCATATTAGTTGAAACAGCTTGAGTCTTTTGGTTCACTTGAGACAATCGAACGCCCGCTTCCCAGTCCCAAGTGGCTAAGTTTTGACTATATTGGATATAGGCAGAAATTCGATCACGCTCAATATCATTAAAATTATTAATAAAAAACTGAGAGTTATTTGGATTTGAAATAAAAGACGAGTGATCGCGTTGAAATACCTCAGCGCCAATCTCAAACTCCTTATTAGCGACTTCATACATTGCTTTACTCTCAATACCAAGTGCATTACTAGTCACCGCATTTAGTCTAAACATGGTAGGCATGGGGGCAGTTCGAAGCGTGAAATTATTCATATCATGCTCATTATGATTCCCAAACATTTGTGTTTGAACCAGCCATTGGTCATTGTATTGATATTGATGTGATAATCGGTACCACAATGCATCAACAAAAAGTATATCCATCGCTAACGCTGGTGTACCTGATGCATTTGTATCACGTTTGCCTAAGGTAATATCAAAGCGATGTTGAGCATGCTGGAGACCAGCTTTGAGTTTTATTGCTGCACGCTCATAAAAGGTGGAAGGTACTATATCCCCATCTCCAGAGACATAATTTTCAGCTTTCTGGACATCCGCGCTGACACTGATATAACGGTTATTAGCAGAGCTAAACAACAGTGCGCTGATGGCACGATTATCATTATGTGAGACCTGTCCAGTAAGACCCCCTTGTGTTTGCCAAGTGTCTTGAGAATTCATGGCAAATTGATATTCATCTACTTCTAAAGCGCCAGCGATGGTTTCAGCCCCTACAGAAACTGGCGCAATACCTTGATGCAAGGTGACTTGTTGATAGAGCGTGCCCATCACATGAGATAAGGGACTATCCATTGCATTGGGGCCAGCCCCAGCAATTTCTGCTCCATCGATATTAATCCGCATACGATCGCCAAATAAGCCTCGATATTGTAGGACACCGGAGATCGCACCATTTCCATTAATATGCAGACCTGGCAATGTTTGTAATTGCCCCCGCATATCTGGGGTACTAGACTGACTCAAGTCGATCTCGGCGGTAATGAGCAGGCTATTGTGATGGCCAACTACCTCAATAGCTTCAATAGTTTCAGCTTCAACACCAAAGGCTGATAAACTGTTAAATAAGCATGTGGTCGCGGCACAAGCAGCCACTTTAAACGTGTTACGATAATTCATATTGATGAGTTCCACACCAGCCTTCAAGCTGGGTTAGTAATTAACAAAAGGGATTATGTTGAATAACTAACGAAGGATCGGTGGTGCTCGGGTACTTGGTAAAGCATAGGCAAGTTGAGTAAGAGGTAAGCCGTCCAGTAGCTGCCAAACCAATTGGATGACATAATTTGGTGTTGGTACAGAGAGGTTAGCGAAGGCTAAACTAAATGGTTTATGATCATTAGCTACCGCTTCTGGGCAAGCAAATAATAACTGTGTCTCATCGATATCAGAGGGAGGCATGACTTCGATAATTTCACCAAAATCAAAATAGCGTTCAGCGGCAATCCATTTAGTTTGACTGCCTGTACATATGACTAAGACGTCTTGTTGGCTTTGAGCATTAAGCGACTGCAAGCTATGGCCAGGCAAAGCACTGGCAACTATGGCCTGAAGAAAAAATATGCCGCAACACAGCTTAATGAAAAATGACTGACTAATATTGATAACCATAGTCTCAAAGTAAGGAATTAAGCAAAGATAACAGAGATGGCCGTTACTTGTCACCCTGTTAACTTTAAAATTTTCACATATTGCTTAACGTCTTATGTTGCGTGGCGATATCTATGCCGATGCGCCAGCTACATTCGCTTCTGGTACTTCCACTAATTCACCGGTCTTACAGTCATAAATAAAACCATAAATAGGAATATAGCTTGGGACCATCGGGTTATTTCGGATCCGCTCCACATCTTCGACTACCGCTTTGGCGTTATCTTTAAAAGTTAACCAATTGATGTATTTACCTGCGGTAGTGCCTGTTGTTGTGCCATTATCTTGCCAACCATTTTCATCCACACTGGCAGTATCTAAGCTCGATTCGAGTAAATCGCCCATCACTTCAGACGTGAATAATTCCATACCACATTGCGTATGATGGATCACAAACCATTCATTAGTGCCGAGTAATTTATGAGAAATAACCAACGAACGAATGGCATCATCACTGGCACGTCCACCGGCATTGCGGATTACATGAGCATCACCTTCCGCAAGGCCTGCATATTTGGCAGGATCTAAGCGAGCATCCATGCAAGTTAAAATGGCAAAGCCGCGTGCTGGGGGTAAAGCTAATTCGCCTTTGTTACCAAAATTGTTTTGATAAACTTTATTCGCATCAAGTACTTCTTGTTTAATAATAGACATATTTATTTCCTAGTAATAACAATACCTAATATCTTACGAAAATAACTTCAATAGGATTTAGTGTAATTTAATCTATGACATAACAGATCGTTCTCTAGTGGCTTAATAATCTGGACAATCAAGATGGTTAAATAATGCTTGTGTGGTAAAAGATATATGACAATAATAGACAAATATTGGCGACTGTTTATCACTGTATTACGTTAATAAGACCATAAAATAATAACTACGCGAAGGAGTGATTATTATTAATAATGCCACTGTTCAAGACATGATAGATGCTATCGATAAACCTGCGATATTCATTAATACTCAATATACTATTTTGGCCGTAAATCAGGCATACCGCGCTACTTATGAAAGTGAAGTGATCGTCAATCGTAGTAAATGTTTTGAAATTTCGCACAATCACGCTAGTCCTTGTGATCAACATGGTGAGGACTGTCCAATTAAAGCGTGTATAGACTCGAAAAAATCAAGTAATGTCATGCATATACATAATACCGATTTGGGTAAAACGTATTGTGATATTTTAATGAAACCGGTCAAAGATAATGATGGCATGGTGATCGGGTTTTTAGAAATATTAGACAAAATTAATTATGCTTCAGCTGAACCTCAGCAAAATAAAATGATAGGCCATTCTCTTCCTTTCAAACACATGTTAACTAAAATTAATCGGGCAGCACAGGCAGATATCTCTGTCCTATTGCATGGTGAAACAGGTACAGGTAAAGAGTTAGTCGCTAGAGCACTTCATGACTCCAGTCCACGAGCGGATAAACCGTTTGTCGTTATTGAATGCACTGGGTTGAATGAAAACCTCTTTGAATCTGAATTATTTGGCCACGAGAAAGGTGCATTTACCGGGGCTACTCATGCTAAAAAAGGCTTAATCGATATTGCCAATGGGGGCACCGTCTTTTTTGATGAAATTGCAGATGTTGCGTTAAGTATGCAAGTCAAATTATTAAGGTTAATCGAAACTCAATCTTATCGAAGCGTTGGCGGGTTGAAGCAGCGTAAAGCTAATTTCAGACTGATTTGTGCTAGTCACAAAAATCTATTGTCCTTAGTCGAACAGGGATTGTTTAGGAGAGATTTATATTATCGAATTGCTGGCTTTCCCATTAATCTGCCGAGTTTACGGGAGCGCTCTACCGATATACCGGATTTATGCCAATACTTTCTCAAATTCAATAAAAATGGAAATAAAAGGTTTTCCGATGAGGCAATAACCTATTTATGTCAGTACCCTTTTCCGGGAAATATTAGAGAACTTAAAAATACCGTAGAACATGCTGCTTTATTAGCTAACGAGGATGTGATTGAATTCGATGACTTACCTGAACACATTTTAGAGGCTGATAACCGAACCGATAATTCGTTTAATCAGCAATGGAATGAACATCAATATAACGCAATATCAACAGACTCAGATGTCATCCCGACCCTTGAGGAAGTCGAAGCCGAATATCTAGAAGCACTGTCCAAAAAAGGCGGTTTTACAATTGATGATTTAGCCTCAAAACTACACCTGAGCAGTCGAACGCTATACAGAAAGTTACACAAGTATGGCATTAAATTAGATTAGATGAACTAAGAGACTATCATTAAGAGAGAGCATAGCCACTATTTAGAAACACTTAGTGGCTATGCACTGGACGACTTCACTGTTACCTGTGTGATATGTCCCCTCATTGAGAATTCGCGCTAGCTCTACATTCATATTAACCTGCATTCCTTTCAGTTCATCCGATAGTATATCACTAGACATAAACATATCTTTTGCTGAAGCAGGAGGGCCACCCACACCATCCGTCAAGAGTTGTCTTTCAGTGTAGGCCTCTAAAATAAAGATACCATTTTCCTTCAACGCCGCTTTTACATTCGCATGTACAAGCTTTCGAATAGGCGATGGCAGATGAGCAAAAATAGATACGATACCGTCATATCGATTTACCCCAAAATCAAATTCACTCAGATTTGCTACGATAGTTTCTATGTGAAGACCTTTACTCTCAGCCAATCTTTTTGCTTTTTGTAAGCCCACATGTGACATATCAACTGCTGTTACGCAATATCCTTGTTCCGCTAAAAATACAGCATTTCGACCCTCACCTTCAGCTAAGCAAAGTACATGACCTCCTGCTGGTATTTTAGCAAACTGCGCCAGTAAGAAATCATTAGGCTCGGTGCCATAAACAAACGCATTAGTATTGTACCTATCATTCCACATGTGATATCTCTTAGTGAATCATACTTACTGTAAAAAGCGTAAATTCTCACTTTTTTTACCGATAAAGAATCCTATCAACATCATGATGACAAAGACAAGGATACCGCTGTTCAACGATGAAATATTAGTCATTGCAGGACCTGGGCAAATTCCACTTACTCCCCAACCAATACCAAAAAGAGCAGCCCCGATGATCAATTTTTTATCAATTACCTGATTACTGGGTATATCACAAGGTGTCGAGAAAAATGTGGTCTTACGTTTATTCACAACACCGTAATAAATGGGTAAATACACCATCAAACCACCCCCCATAACAAAGGCTAATGTAGGATCCCAATTACCAAATATATCCAAAAATGCCAACACTCGTTGAGGATCTACCATTGTCGAGATCGTTAGTCCTGCTCCAAATAGCAGGCCGGTAACCAAACCAATTAAAATCTGTTTCATTGTCTATCCTTACACTAAATGATTCAGTACTGTCACAGTACCAAAAGCGGTTAACATAAAAGTAAGCGTCGCAGCAATCGAACGTTTAGAGAGTCTTCCGATACCACAAATACCATGACCACTAGTGCACCCTGAACCAATTTTAGTGCCAATGCCGACTAATAAACCACCTATACCTAACGTTAGAAGAGGGGCTTCAATATTAGAGGGAAGAGAAAACCCAAACATCTGGGTAATAAGTGGTGCGCATATTAAACCAATAACAAATGACCAGCGCCATCCTTTGTCCGTTGAACCCGGCCTTAGTGATTCAAAAACAATACCAGAAATACCAGCGATTTTACCCAATGTCAGCATCAATAAAATTGAGGCCGATCCTATCAAAGCACCACCCAATAATGCTTGTAAATATATCTCGTTCATTAATTCAACCTTCTTTATATTTTTTCTTAATAAAAACAAAAAGACTCTACTATATCCAACAAGTAGAGTCATAATTTAACAGGGGTAAGCTAATGTCATTATACCGATTCAGGTTTCTTCGGTTTAGCTAACCATTCTTTGCCCTTCAACATCGCTTTCCAATATAATGGTGGTAATAACTTTTCTTTCAAATACCACGCTAATCGGGAAGGTTTTGTGCCATTAATTAACCATGAAGGGAAACTACTGAGGATCTTCCCACCATAACCAAATTCAGCTAACACAATTTTGCCACGTTCAACGGTTAAAGGACAACTACCATACCCGTTATATATAGCTCTATCTATATTCATACCTCTATCATGCAGTAAATTTGCCGCGACAACGGGTGCTTGCATGCGTGCTGCAGCCGCTGTTTTCGCATTAGGTGCATTAGTCGCGTCGCCTAAACTATAAATATTGCTAAACTTTTTATGGCGTAAAGTAGATTGGTCTATATCAACCCAACCAGCGTCATCTGCCAGTGGACTTACCTTGATAAAATCAGGTGGCGATTGGGGAGGCACCACATGTAGCATGTCGAACTCTTTTTCAATAATCTCTTCTTTATCACCAGAAACAGCTTTAAATTTGGCTATTTTTTTATCGCCATCTACCGCAATTAAATTGTGAGTAAAGTGTATATTAATATTATATTTTTCAATATATTTCATTAATGCTGGGACATAGTCTTTAACGCCGAATAACACTGCACCTGCGTTGAAAAAATCAATATTAATGTTCTTTAGCACGCCGCTCTTTGTCCAGTGATCACTAGAAAGATACATCGCTTTTTGCGGTGCACCAGCACATTTGATAGGCATTGGAGGTTGCGTGAATATGGCTTTCCCTCCTTTTAGCGATTGAACTAACTCCCACGTATACGGTGCTAAATCAAAACGATAATTGGAAGTCACCCCATTACGACCTAGAGTTTCACTTAGTCCTTCAATTTTATCCCAATCCAGTTTTATGCCTGGGCAAACTACTAACTGTTCATACTTAACGTGTCGGCAACCATCTAATAACAATATATTTTGTTCTGGCATAAATGCCGCGACGGCAGCTTTAATCCAAGACACATTTTTAGGTATGATGGAAGACGTTGTTCTAACGGTTTCATCCGCTGAAAACACACCGCCACCGACTAATGTCCAACCTGGTTGATAATAGTGAACATCGGCAGGATCAATAATGGCTATATCTAAGTTAGGATCACGTTGCTTTAAACTAGATGCGACTGCCACACCAGCGGCACCAGCGCCAACAACAACAACGGTGTGTTCAAAATCAATATTTGAAGAAGGGTTTTTCCCGCCATTGACTAAGCGATTAACCACGCCACTTAAGTCATAACCAGCACTTTTTGAATGCGCTAAAACACTTTCATGCCCGAGTGCTCCAGCACTAGACAACGCCCATAACGTGATCGAGCGAGTACCAGAACGGCAATATGCTAGAACAGGAGTAGCGAGATCTTTCAAAGACTCGCCAAATTCAACACCGTCTTCATCGGTAACTTTACCAGTCGTTACAGGAAGGTAAACACATTCCATACCTAGCTTTTCAGCTTCTAGTTTAATTTCCGAAAAACCTGGCTGATCAGCTCCTTCTCCATCCGGACGGTTACACACTATACTTTTAAAGCCTAGTTCATGTATCGCTTTTACATCGCTTGGAGCGATTTGTGGAGAAACTGAAATATCGTTAGTAACATGTTTAATTTCCATAATAACACCTATAAAACGTTGACTGGAATTTTAATAAATTGCTGACCTTGGTCAGAAGGAGCCCCAAACTGGCCATTTCGCATATTTGCTTGCAAAGCAGGTAATAATAACTTTGGTACCGCAAGACTATTATCACGAGCTTCTCGTTTGGATACGAATTCTTCAAGCTCAGTTTCTGTTTGGATCTGCCTATTGTGCTGTCTTGATTCACCAATTGTAGTGGCAGCCATTGGTTCATCACCTGGTTTGGGATAATCATGACCTAGGTAGACAATTGTCTCATCAGCAAGCGTATAAAAGCGCTTAACGGTATCAAATAACTGTTTAGCACTGCCACCAGGGAAATCACATCTTGCTGTTCCAAGATGAGGAGCAAAAATAGTATCACCTACAAATATTGAATTTTCAATTAAATAACTCGCACATGCAGGTGTATGTCCTGGTGTGTGCCACACGGTCACCGGTAAATTACCAATATTGAAGGTATCGCCTTCATCAAATAGCACATCGTATTGAGAGCCATCTTGTGGCGTATCTGCTGCGACTTCAAATTTTGGTACCCAGTATTCAAGGACATGCTTTATTCCTGACCCCATGGCAATTTTACCACCTAATTGCTCTTGTAAATAATGTGCAGCAGTAATGTGATCGGCATGAACATGGGTCTCTAAGATCCATTCAGTTTCAAGTTGATTCTCTTTTACAAACGTAATAATTTTATCGGCATTGGCATAAGAAACTGTTCCTGAAAACTGATCATAATCTAAAACAGAATCGATGATCCCACACTTTTTTGTAGATTCATCCACAACAACATAGGTAAATGTAGCGGTAGAGTTGTCGTGAAAAATGTTAACTTGCATAGCTTAACTCCAAACTTATAATATTTCTTTAACGATAATAAAAACCGCAATGGCCAAGGTGAAATAGGCAAAAAACTTTTGCAAAGTTTGACCTTCCAGATTACCTGCAATCTTCTTAGATATTGTCATCCCGATGAATGTCGCTAACAGCATCATGCCTAGCAATGGTATATCTAGATCTATGCCAGATTGGAGATCACCAGTAAAACCAATTAATGATTTTAGGGCAATAATGAATAACGATGCACCCACCGCTTTTTTCATTGGCATTCCCATTAGAAGTACAAGTGCTGGGATAATCAAAAAGCCGCCACCAGCGCCTAATACGCCAGTAATCACACCAACAAAAGCGCCCTCTACAGCGATCAATAGAATATTAGGGCTTATAGTTATTACCTCATCTGAACCCGCTTGCTGTAAAGTTATCGGCTCTGCATAAGCTTTTTTAAGCATCATGGCTGCAGAAACAAGCATCAACACTGCGAAAAACACCATAATGGCGACATTTTTACTAAACGAGAAAGTAGCAATATTTAATGTGTCGGGTACGTTGGGCATTAAATAAGCTCTAGTTAAATACACAGCCATAATAGAAGGTATTGCAAATATAATAGATGACTTAACATCAACTAATCCTTGTTTGAAATACGAAATTGCCCCGTATGCAGCCGTCGCCCCAACAATAAGTAGCGAATAGCCAGTTGCGATATCAGCCGGTACTGCCATCAAGTATACTAAGATAGGCACAGTCAGAATTGAACCTCCGCCCCCGATAATACCTAACACGACACCCATTAAAATGGCAGCAAGAAAACCCAAAATCAGCAAAATTCAACCCTTATATAGCGCTTTAATAATTACAGTTATATCATTAAGTAATAACATATGCAATTTAAGAATATCTGTTTTATTGAAAATTCTCGCGATCCTATTTCACATATAAACAACCAATTTTTAACATTTTATGTTTGCTTTATATAAATTAAGACAAATATGTCAATTTATTTTGACATATCCGTCAAATCGATGAGGTTTTTATCTCTGACATTACTAATATGAAAGTCTTCAATAAATGAAATTATCGTTGGAATCATAGAAATGACCATAGATATTCATGCTTATAGGCATTGCTAACCGCTTTTTTTATTGGTCAGCACCTTAATGAATAATATTGGCTCAATTATTGCTTTATTAGGATTACTCTATTTTTAATGGGGTAGCAATATCAGTCATTATGCTTAATATTCGAAAGGTAATTATATGGAACTCGACCCGCTCACACTCTCACGCATTCAATTTGCTTTTGTAGTGTGCTTTCACGCTATCTTCCCAGTGTTTACAATAGGCCTTGCCAGTACGATTGCAGGGTTTGAAACATTACACTACAAAACTAACAATCCCATCTGGCAAAAACTCTCAAAATTCTGGATCCAAGTATTCGCCGTGGTATTTGGGATAGGGGTAGTATCCGGTATCGTAATGTCATTTCAATTTGGTACAAACTGGAGTAATTTTTCTTATGCTACTGCAAATTTTCTTGGCCCTGTACTCAGTTATGAAGTTGTTACCGCATTCTTTTTGGAAGCTGCTTTTCTAGGCGTATTATTGTTCGGTCGAGATAAAGTACCTCAAGGTGTTCATTTATTTGCTGCGATAATGGTAGCGACAGGTACATTCATTTCTTCTTTCTGGATATTAGCTGCTAATTCGTTAATGCAGACACCACAAGGGTTAGAATTAATTAATGGTATGTATTATGTCACGTCATGGGCTGACTCGTTATTTACACCTTCGTTTGGTTACCGTTTTGCTCATATGGCATTAGCATCCTTTTTAACTGCATCGCTTGTTGTGGCAGGTGTGAGCGCATGGTTTATCCTACAAAAAAGAGAACTTGAAGCCAATAAGAAAGCCCTTTCTATCGCGCTTTGGTTCTTATTGGTACTCGCGCCATTACAAGCTGTAGTTGGGGACTTTCATGGATTAAACACATTAAAGCATCAACCCATAAAAGTAGCAGCGATGGAAGGTAACTGGGAAACAAGCAGTCAAGTGCCTTTACTCTTATTTGCGATCCCTGACAAAGAAAATCAAACAAATCATTTTGAAGTGGCTATTCCTGGGTTAGCAAGTTACGTATTAACCCATGACTGGGATGGTGTAGTGCCTGGTTTAAATGAGGTGCCAGTAGAAGAGCAACCTCCAGTATTTATCGTTTTTTGGTCATTTCGTATTATGGTTGGACTAGGTCTATTGATGATTGCTTTTGGTGTTTGGGGACTCGTGCTCCGACGTAAGGGTGGTATCTATCACAACAATATATTTTTAAACGGTCTACGCTTTATGAGTTTGAGTCCGTTTATCGCGGTATTAGCTGGCTGGGTAGTCACAGAAACCGGTCGAGCACCTTGGTTAATATACGGTCAAATGACACACGCACAAGGTTTAACACCCTCACTTACTGGTGGGATGGCATTATTCACATTAATCGGTTACATCGTTGTGTATTCATGCGTATTCAGCGCTGGCGTATATTACCTATTGCAAGTATTTAAAGGCGGACTGGAAAAAGCCAATGCACCTCATGAATTAGAAGAAGTCGAAAGACCGATGAGACCTTTTTCTGCTGCCCATGTAGCTATCGACGGAGATGAATAATGGAACCTACATTTGATTTAACAATTATATGGGCTGGTATTATCGGCTTTGGATTAATGATGTATGTATTGATGGACGGCTTCGATTTAGGCCAAGGCATACTTTTTATGTTTGCACCCAATGAAGCTGCACGTGATCAAATGATGAATTCAGTCGCCCCAGTATGGGATGGAAACGAGACGTGGTTAGTACTTGGCGGCGCTGGTTTATTAGCGGCATTCCCTCTGGTCTATTCGGTTTTTTTACCCGCATTATATATTGGTGTGTTTTTATTACTCGCTGGCTTAATTTTTCGTGGTGTCGCCTTTGAATTTAGGTTCAAAGCTAAAACATCTAAGTATTTATGGAATTGGTCATTTGCTGCAGGCTCTACGGTTGCTACATTTGCTCAAGGAGCTGTCGTTGGAGCGTATATCCAAGGATTTGAAACTGAAGGGTTTGTTTATTCTGGCGGCCCCCTCGACTGGTTAACTCCATTTACCGTGATCACTGGATTGGGATTAGTTGCTGGTTATGCATTATTAGGTAGTACCTGGTTGATCATGAAAACAGAAGGTGAAGTCCAAGATTGGGCTTATAAGCTAACTCCTCGATTATTAGCTGCACTGCTAGTGGTATTTACTATCGTATGTATTTATACACCTTTCGTGGATCCGTTTGTTAAGAGTCGTTGGTTTGACAGCGTCAGTTTAATATGGGCTTTACCTGCACTTGCATTATTCTGTGCATACTTAGTAATGACATCCGTCAAAAAGCGTCAGGACGGTATGCCTTTTGTTGCATCAATGGGTATATTTCTGTTTAGTTACTTAGGTTTGTTAGCGAGCAAATGGCCTTATATAGTACCTCCTAAATTTACCATTTGGGATGCAGCATCATCTTATAATTCACAGTTATTCTTATTACTTGGATTTTTATTCGTCATCCCGATTGTGCTTGGCTATACGACATGGACTTATTGGATATTTAGAGGCAAGGTAAAAGCGACCGGATACCACTAATCTATGGCACGTTCACCCCGCCCCGCTCGTTCCGTTGGCAATGCGTTTTTACGCGAACATGCCATCGCTGAACGAAAGGCGCTGATGTTATCTGTATTATTTGGTGTATTAGCCAGTATCGCGATGCTAGTCCAATGGCTTAGCTTTGCGTTTCTGGCTGAACAAATCATTGTATTTGAAGCCGATTTGCAAAAACAAATTTCATTGTTGACCGTGCTAGCCTTGAGCTTATTAAGTCGACCGCTGCTACAAAAGATGCAAACAATACACGCTCAAAAAGCCAGTACTCATATACGCTCACATGTCCGTCAAAACTTATTAGATAAGTGGCGAAACACAAATCCAGTGTTACTCAAAACCATGTCTAAAGGAGTACTTGCGAGTCAATTTATAGAACATGTTGAAAGTCTCGATGGTTATTATTCTCGATATTGGCCACAGCAATCTCTTGCTGTTATCTCACCTTTACTCATACTCGGCGTGGTTTTTTATTTAAACTGGTTGTGTGCATTATTACTCTTGATAAGTGCACCTCTTATTCCTTTATTTATGGTATTAGTAGGTATGGGTGCAGAATCATTGAATCAAAAATACGCATTACAAAGACAACGATTAGCAGGGCACTTCTTAGACAGAGTATCAGCACTTAGCACCATCCGCTTACTCGGTGCACAACAAGAAATTATGCAAGAAGTACTCGACTCGAGTAACCGTTATCGTAATATTATCATGCGTACACTGCGCTTAGCGTTTTTGTCTTCTACAGTATTAGAGTTTTTTACCAGTGTGGCGATTGCAGCATTGGCTATCTATATTGGTTTCTCACTCTATGGTGCCATTACATGGGGACCGGCAGAGAGTTTGAGCTTATTTTCAGGGTTAGCCATTTTAATTTTAGCACCTGAATTTTTTCAACCGTTAAGGACATTATCACAGTTTTATCATGACCGAGCTACAGCCCTTGGCGCGGCCCACCATTTACATAATGCGCTACAACCGGTCGATGATGTTACGTATTCTATAATAAGTGACGCTGGTTTAAATACAGATTTAAGTTCACTCTCACAAGCAGTGACTCTCTCCATGCATGATTTATCTATCGGCTACAACACGTCTGAAGTCTGCTTAACCAATTTAAACCTAAAGGCTCACACCGGACAATTAGTCATAATCTCCGGTCAATCGGGATCAGGTAAAACGGCTTTATTAAATACGTTGGCTGGGTATATAAAACCCATAAAAGGGTCAATTAATATTGAGCCTTCCACTGGCAAGAATCATGCGTTATTACCACAGTCCCCTTGGATCAAAAACGCCAGTATCCGAGATAATTTGCTCGCATTAGCACCACATGCTTCTGATCAACAGATGCTTGATGCGTTGTCATTACTTGGATTACTTGAAGAATTGAATACCAAGCATAAGGGACTAGACACCCTTATAGGTGAGCATACGGCAGGTCTTTCTGGTGGGCAATTACAACGAATAGCTTTCGCACGAATATTACTCAAGCCCAGTCCAGTTGTATTACTAGATGAGCCAACAGCTAAACTCGATATACAAAGCGGTACATTTGTCATAAAAGCGATTAACCAATTAAAACAGGAATCACTCGTTATTGTAGCGACCCATGATGAAACCTTAATCCAGCAAGCAGATTTGTCAATCAACACTGGAACTCATGGAGTCGCTCTCTCATGAAGTTTTGGTTCTTACTCATTTTTGAAAAGCATATTGCCCGAGTGAGTATTGGGATAATACTCACTTGGCTAACCATGGCATCAGGTGTTGCGTTATTGATGCTTTCTGGTTGGTTTATTACTGCGACGACATTAACTGGGATTGGTATTACGGCTGGCCTAATAATGACGTTTGATATGTATGTACCAGGTTCTGGTATTCGTTTTTTTGCCTTGAGTAGAACGATAAGTCGCTATGTAGAGCGTATTTACAATCATGATACTATTTTACGCCTCATTGCATTATTTCGTGTCACCTTGTTTGGCCAACTAGTGAGTATGCCACTTTCTAACTTACGTCTTAACTCAGACAGTGAATGGTTAGGTCGATTAACAGCTGATATTGATGCACTAGATAGCATACTTATTCGCTATATTATTCCACCTATAGCCACTCTTCTATTGATCATTACTATCAGTTTATTCCTAAGCACGGTGTGGGTAGAGTTTGCACTCTATGCTGCTTTATTTATGTTATTAACGTTAAGTATGACTATCCAATACACTATCCGTTCAACCTCATCTTCAGGACAAAGAGTAAACACATTACTAAACCAGCTAAGGGTACAGGTTATAGATCACCTCAATGGTGTCATAGAGCTTCAGTCATTTAATGTAATGGAACGTCATCAAGTCAACATTGACGACACTATAACTCAGCTAACGCTAGCACAATCGAAGCTCGATACCAAAACGGCGCAACTACAAACTTGGCTTGAATGGCTATTACAACTTAATTTATTTATTGTCGTGATTTGTACATTGAATGCATTTGAATCTAAGATCATCAGCGGACCAGAAGCCGTCATGATTGTAATGTTGTTTTTAGGCACTAATGAGATATTTCAAAGTCTCATTACACAGTTCAGCACTTGGGGTAAAACACATTTCGCAGCACACCGTCTTAGTACACTACAAGATCCAACAACAGCTATACCAAATATTCACAAAGAGATAGATAACGTTACTTCAATCGACGTCAAAATTATTGACCATCAAAATATCAATGATATCGACATCTCATTATCAATTGAACGCAGACAATTTATTAATGTAATCGGGCAATCCGGCAGTGGGAAATCTAGTCTTGCCGATTTATTGGCAGGTGTAGTGCCTATCAATGATAAGAGTCGTTATATTATTAATAGTGGTAGTTCGTTAGAAGAAGACACCCAGATTAGTTGGTATCAAAAAATAGGCTATCTAGAACAATCTAATACAATCCTTGCTGGTAGTCTTGGTTATAATCTAACTATAGGTATATCAGAAGTTGATGAAGAACGAGTTTGGACAGTTCTAAATCAGCTTGAACTGGATCAATGGGCTAACGATTTACCAGAAGGATTAAATACGTGGCTTGGTGAATCTGGCTATCGATTATCAGGTGGGCAAGCAAGACGAATATGCTTAGCTCGTATATTGTTACGTAATCCTCAAATGATAGTATTAGATGAACCTTTTAATGGACTTGATGACAACATGGCCGCACGTATTTGGCGACAAATAACTCCATGGTTATCGTCCAAAATTGTTGTATTACTTACACATGAAAAAGCAGAATATATAGAAATTGATAACTCTGAAATACTTTCGTTAACTACAAATATAGACAATGATATTAACTAAGGACTTTCAATAATAGGATTAACATCGGACTCATATTTATTCATTAAATAAGGTAAGACAATGTACTTAAAACAACAATATATACCGTTAGCAATTGCCTGCATACTTTCAATATATCCATTGAATGCATTTGCACAATCCACAGCATTTAATGACGGCCCCGTCATTAACAAATTTGGTCAACACGCAGCTGTTCCTTCGAATACAGTCACATCCGAATCGACATTTCATGTCGCATTTGATGTGGGTAACGCTTCACCAGATCCTGCTACAGTTAACCGTAAATTTAATAGTTTAGCGCGTTTCATTAATATGCATGTTAATGCTGGGGTCAAACAAGCTAATATACATTTAGCACTCGTCGTACATGGTAAGGCCACATTTGATTTATTGAATGATGCTAATTACCAAAAAAAATATGGTAACCACAATCCTAATTTGCCCTTAATTCAATCTTTGATAAAGAATAATGTGAAAGTAATTTTATGTGGTCAAAGTGCTGCCGCACAAAATATCGATGATAGTGAACTTATGAAAGGTGTTGAACTTGAATTATCAGCGATGACTGCTCATGCTCAATTACAACAACAAGGCTACACTGTTAATCCTTTCTAAATATAAATGATAATTTACCACTTTCCTACAGGCATAAAAAAAGGCCTACCCTAAGGTAAGCCTTTCTTCGTAATGGGAGCTTGGCGATGTGCTACTCTCACATGGGGAAGCCCCACACTACCATCGCCGCTAATACGTTTC
>Ga0233438_10001407_pt1 | contig 26373 bp, 22 predicted proteins | sample SI_123_September_FD_182720 | JGI IMG/M metagenome (GOLD analysis project Ga0233438, IMG submission 182720) | Seawater microbial communities from Saanich Inlet, British Columbia, Canada - SI_123_September2016_10_MG | ecosystem: Environmental > Aquatic > Marine > Inlet | place: Canada: British...
CTGAAACTGAAACAATGCAAGTAACAGTTCTTCAACTTTGTACTTTCTCAATAGACATGAGAGATTCTTACGGAGATGGATGGAATGGTGCATCAGTTGTAGTAAGTTTCAGTGGAGCAGTTGATATTCCTTCAGTGGAATTTGCGTTAACTGGATCTGCTGCAGTAGAAACATTTAGTGCACCTGCAGGTTTTGAAATGAGTGTAACATTCAATTCAGGAGCTTGGGATAGCGAAATTTCATATGCAATTTTTGATAATGCTACAGCTAGTGGAGCACCTTTATTCTTTGACTTACCGTCACCTACTATTGGAACAGCTTTTACTACAACAGTAGTTTGTCCTTAATTAAAAAGTAAATAAATAAAAAAACCATCTCAATTGAGATGGTTTTTTTTTTACAAAAAAATTAAACTTCTAAAATAAAGACATATTTGTATTCTATGTTAGTATTATAACGTGTTAAAATTTATATAAAAGCACTTTAAATTTCTATAAAAAACTTATATTTACGTTTCAAAACTCACTAGATCATGAAATTTTTTAAGAGTCAAATTACATTCTTTTTATCTTTTATTATAGCTATTAACGCTTATTCACAAACTTCTACTTTAAAACAAAGAGTAGAGAATGATGAATTGTCAAGAGAGAAAAAAATTAACACATACATTGCTCAAAATAATGTACAAAAAAGAGTTGTTTATAATGAAAAGACATATGTAATGTATGACATTGTGGATAACAAACCTATTTATAGAACTTTAGATAATGAGGTTGGAGCCTTGGTTACCAAAGCTAATCATTTGCAAGTTGGTGGTAGTCTTGGATTAGATCTTCAAGGAACTGGAATTACTGTAGGTGTATTTGACGGGGGGCCTGTTCAAAGTGATCATGTAGAGTTCCAAAATTCAGACAATACTGCTACCAGAATCACTAATTATGATTCAAATAATATAGATGGAAATACGAATGACGATGATCACGCTACTCATGTTTCCGGAACTATTGGCGCGATTGGAGATAATGAACAAGCAAAAGGAATGGCTACAGATGTCTCTATCATAACTTATAATTTTAATGGTGATAGTGGCAAAATGATAGGGGTACAAGATAATACTGAACTTGATGTATTTTTATCTAATCATTCATATGGTATTCCAATAAGTCAAGGAGGTGGTTCGACTCTAGACCCCTGGTATATGGGTGCATATAATGGCGGTGCAGCAACAGTAGATGCTATCGCTCGTGATTATCCTTACTATCTAATGGTATATTCTGCCGGAAATTCTGGAACAGTTAATTACGAAGGGGGTTTATATAGTGGTTATGATAAACTTACTGGTGATAAAAATGCAAAAAACAATCTTGTCGTTGCTAATGCAAATGCACAAGTTAATGCATTTACAGGTGAAGTACTTTCCATAGCAATGAACGGCTCTAGTAGCCAGGGACCTACAGATGATCTAAGAATTAAGCCCGATATAACTGGTTATGGTTCTGGGGTGTTATCACCAGTATCAGGTGATACATATGGAGTATATTCTGGTACATCAATGTCTGCTCCTAACGTTACAGGTACACTTATATTAATTCAAGAACATTATAAAAATGTAAATGATGATATCATGAAATCTGCTACATTGAAGGCATTAGCATGTCATACAGCAGAAGATGATCAAATAACAATTGGACCAGACCCCAAATATGGTTGGGGTGTTTTAGACGCAAAAAAGTCAGTAGAATTAATAACAGATGACTCTAATGGAGATGCTCTAATTAGCGAATTGACTCTTGAAAATGAAGGTACATTTGAAATGGACTTTAGTGTGTCCAGCGGTCAAAAACTAGTAGCTACAATAGCTTGGACAGATGCTCCGGGTGCAGCAGTTTCAGGTTCTGAATATCTTAATGATCCAACTCCAAAGTTAGTAAATGACTTAGACATTAGACTAGTTAAAGATGGTACTACTTATTTTCCGTGGAGCCTAGTTTATGATAGTACATCCGGCTTTTCAAATACCAATACCGAAGACAATTTTGTTGACAATGTTGAAAAAATTGAAATAGATACGCCAGAGCCAGGGAACTATACATTAATAGTATCACACAAAGGTACCATAGTAGGTGATAATCCATTTGAGGGAGGTGATCAGGATTTCGGATTAGTTATATCTGGAGCTAACTTCCAATCTTCACTTGGTATATCCTCTTTTGATGATGCTAATAATTTAATGATTTGGCCTAATCCAGCGAATGACATCTTAAATTATTCATTTATATCCTCAACAGATGCTAATGCTACCATTAATTTATATGATTCTCAAGGTAGAGTAGTTTATAAGAGAACAAAAAATTCAATCATAAATAATGTTACTGAGAATATAGATATTTCAAACTTATCTAGTGGTTTTTATATTTTGAGCATTAGACATGGTAAATCAATAATCAGAAAAAAAATTATAAAAAATTAGTAGCACAATATTTGGCATACGGTCTATTATTGAAGCTTCAAAAAGCGGATCTACAATTAACAAGGTATATCTTCAAAAAGGTTTAAGAGGGAGTCTATTCTATGAATTAGACTCCCTTATTAAGGAAAAAAATATTGCTACTAGTTTTGTTCCAATAGAAAAATTAAACAGACTTTCTAAAAACAACAATCATCAAGGAGCTGTAGCACAAATATCTCCCGTAGAATTTGCAGATCTTGAAACTTTAATTGAAACAAGTTTAGAGAAAACTCCCACTCCCCTTTTTTTAATTTTAGATCAGATATCTGATGTTAGAAACTTCGGTGCTATTATTAGAACTGCAGAGTGTACGGGTGTTAATGGCATAATTATTCAGCAAAGTGGAAGTGCTCCAATAAACGCAGAAACCATAAAAACATCTGCAGGTGCTGCTTTTAAGATTCCAATCTCTAGAGTTAGTCATATAAAAGATGCAATATATACATTGCAAGCTTCTGATGTTAAAACTGTAGCAGCTACAGAAAAAACAACCCAATTAATTTACGACATAGATTTTAAACAACCCATAGCTATAATAATGGGTTCTGAACATAGAGGAATTAATCCATCTGTACTAAAAATTGTAGATTTTAAAGCAAAACTTCCTTTATTGGGTTCTATAGATTCACTAAACGTTTCCGTTGCTTGTGGTGCATTTCTTTATGAAACCATTCGTCAAAGAATCCCTAACTAATTATTAAGCTAATTCTTGTCTTTTTCTTGAGTCTCCTCCTCTACTTTTGACGGTGAAAAATTTCCGTTTTCGTCAAATAACAAATCAAATTCAGTCTCTGAAAATTGATATTGCTCTTTTACAATTCCTTTTTTTCTAAGTAAAATTGCAAATAACAGTCCAATTAAAAAACCAGACAAATGCCCCTCCCATGAAATTCTATCTTCTGTTGGTAAAATAAACCAAATCATACTCCCATATAAAAAGATAACCACCAAAGACATGGCTATAAGCCTAAAATGTTTTCTAATGATACCGCTAAAGAAGATAAAACTAAACAATAGATAAATAACACCACTGGCTCCGATATGGTAGGAATCTCTAGCAAAACTCCAGCATAAAACACCTGTTAAAGTTGTACCAATAAGTAAAATTTTAAACGCTAAATCTTTATAGAAATAAAATAGAGAAGCCATTAGGGCAAATAAAGGCGCTGAGTTGTTAAAAAGATGTGAAACATCACTATGTATAAAAGGAGACAAAAAAATACCTCTAAGTCCTTTAAAACTTCTTGGAAATATTCCATATTTATTAAAATTGTATCCAAACCTAATTTCTAACCAATAAATAAACCAAATAATACAAATTGTTACTACTGGAATTACTAGTACATTTTTGTGATAAGTAAGTGAAGTGTCAGTTTGCATGATATATAAGTATCAAAAATAAATCCATTTACTAAATTAACAACTTCTGTCATAAATCTTTACTATTTTTATAGGTATGAATGAACCTTTGGCAGAAAGAGTACGCCCAAAATTACTAAAAGATTATATAAGTCAACAACATTTGGTTGGTGACAAAGGGATTTTAACTAATTTAATTAAACAAGGAATTCTCCCTTCACTGATTTTCTGGGGACCACCGGGAATAGGAAAAACTACATTAGCCAATATTATTGCAAATTCATCCGACAGACCTTTTTTTACTTTAAGCGCCATTAGTTCTGGTGTGAAAGAAGTTAGAGAAATCATTGAAAAAGCAAAAAAAGGCCCTGGTTTATTTACTACAAAAAATCCAATTTTATTTATTGATGAAATTCATCGCTTCAGTAAATCTCAGCAAGACTCTCTTTTAGGGGCCGTAGAAAAAGGATGGGTTACTTTAATTGGAGCCACAACAGAAAATCCGAGCTTCGAGGTAATTCCTGCTCTTTTGTCTAGATGTCAAGTATATATTTTAAACTCATTTGATAAAAGTGATCTTATTTTACTTTTAAAAAGAGCTCTAAAAGAAGATCGTATCCTTTCAACTAAAAAAATAATATTAAAAGAAACTGATGCCTTACTTCAAGTTTCAGGCGGAGATGCAAGAAAGTTGTTGAATATTTTTGAATTAGTTGTTGGTAATGAAGAACAAATAACGATCACTAATAAATTGGTGCTTGAAAAAATTCAAAAGAATACGATTAGATATGATAAAGCTGGAGACCAGCATTATGACATTATTTCTGCTTTTATAAAATCGATTCGAGGAAGTGATCCTAATGGAGCCGTATATTGGTTAGCGAGAATGATTGAGGGAGGTGAAGATTTAAAATTTATAGCCAGAAGGTTGTTAATTGCAGCCTCTGAAGATATAGGTAATGCAAACCCTACCGCTTTAATTTTGGCAAATAATACTTTTCAGGCCGTTTCTGTAATAGGGTATCCCGAATCTAGAATCATTTTAAGTCAATGTGCTGTGTATTTGGCAAATTCTCCAAAAAGTAATGCCTCGTACTTGGCTATTAATAAAGCGCAAAAAATTGTAAAAGAAACTGGCAATCTATCTGTGCCTATTCATTTACGTAATGCCCCTACAAAATTAATGAAAGATCTAGATTATGGTAAAAACTATAAATATGCTCACGATTATCAGGGTAATTTTACTTCCGAAGAGTTTTTACCTGACACCATTATAAAAACAAAAATTTATAATCCAGGTAACAATGCAAGAGAGAACAAATTTAGGGAAGAGCTAAAAAAAATGTGGGGAGATAAATATGACTATTAAAACTTGATAAGATAGGTTTCAGTTATTAAATTATTGTCCTTATAATATTCAGCTATCCAATAATCTCCAGACTTTACAAGTGTTCCGTTTTTATCTTTAATAAAAAACTTTTTTTCATTATTGGTCTTTAATATAACAAATATAATTGTTGGTTTGGTATTTACAAGCTGATATCCGTTCTCAATTTTTTGAGCATACAGCATGGGGTAACTTGGTGTGTTATTTTGCTTTTCTGTAGGCTTAAAAACGTCTACTCTATCTTTCTTTTTAATATTGTTTTTTACTTGATCTTTATTATTTATTTGAATTGAGGCTAACATAGATGAATTGTAGACAGAATCAAGATTTTGAATGGATGTAAAAGCCGTCCTTATGGATTGTCTGTATGCTCTTTCAAAATCTTTTATTTTACTGAAACCATTCTTAGAAGAATATACAATACTTCCTCTACAGTTGGTCAATTCTATATAGTTTTTAGTAACAAACATTCCGGACTCATCTTTAACATCTGCGTATAAACTATTACACCTATTGACAACCAACTCTTCGGGGAGGTTTTCATTATCTAAATAAGTATTAAAACCTGCTTTGTTAAATAAAAATTTAGTGAAAGAGCTGGTTTTATATCCATCCTCCTGTTTTAGAAAATCAAAGGTACTTTTAACGATTATATATTTTGAAGAAATTGAGTTATTTGATTGACTGAAAATAGATACAGAAAAGAAAAATAAGAATAAAAAAGATAAATGTTTCATAGTTAATCTATTGTAATATTAAATCCAAAGTTAAGAGAAATATTATTAACAGTAGACAAATCTCTAACTCCAAAAACATTATCTAGTGCCCCAAAAATATTTAACTTACCAAGCTGCAATGATGCTCCAGCACCAAAAATTGTTGAGGAATAATCATTTATAGTATGAGTAAATTTGGTATGAATATTTTGTGATAATGATTTCTCATAAAAACTAGTGAAAGAAAATTGTGGCTTTAATGGTCGCATAATTGTATGCATCTGAAACCCTATTGAGTTATAATAATATTTTTTCCGAGTTTTTGCGTAGCAGAATTTATTTCTTCTTTCACCAAAACTATACTTTAGTGCTGCGTTAAGTTTCATGGGTCTCCAAGAAGTATAAGCATCATCATTTTCCTCATTAGATACACTTGCATCAATATCACGCCTTAGTTGCCTCCAATAGTCTATTGGGTCATCAGGATTGTATTCAAAATTTATACCATCTAAAACATAATCTCCTTCAGCGGTAAAATTCCTGATATTTTTAGAATGCTTAATAAACCCAAGATCTAAAATACTTCCTGTAAATTCTATCTGAGGTGAAAAATGATAGGTAATTCCAACATCAAAACCCATACCAAGATTACCCCCCAAAAAAGTATTAGATAATACATCTTCTTCAATGTTGTCTATCCCTGAAGTTCTAACACCTGCATCAAGATTTTGCAATGTTAAACGAGATATATTGATATTATTAGTGGTCGTGGTAATTGATCCAGAATTATTATTTGTTTCTATATTTAAACTTGAGGAATAAATTTTAAATCGAGCACCAATTGTTAATTTTTCATCGATTTTTTTTGAGATTCCTGCATGCAAAACACCTATTAAATCTGCTTTCATAATCGCTTGAGAAATAGAAAACGATCTATTAAAAAAAGGATCATTTCCATAATATAACCCTTCAATAGCATCTTTTGGAAAATATGCTATCAGATCAAATTCTTCATAAAAACCAATACTAATATAGGTTTTGTTATTGTACCTATATCCAAAATTTAATACATCAATTTTGGTGTTTAAATTTATATAATCACTAGGGCTTATTTGATCTAAAACTTTCTCAAATTTTTCATTAAAACTTCTAGAGTCATTCGAAAATAAATCACCCATTTGAAATCCAGAATTTCCTATTGTGAACTGAAAATTAGATACTATTGGAATACCGTAATGACTTTTATAATTTGTTTCTGAGCCTGGATTTAACATCAAAGTTTGTGGAGTTTCTCCAAATGAAAAAGCTAAGCGTTGCTGAGCTTGCGTAACTATTGCAACCAAGAAAAAGAAATGAAATATTATTTTTCTTATCATATTAATATTTTATATAACAAGTACCTGAAGATCTAAACTTAAATGTTTTTTCAATATCTGGATTTAAAATTGTTGACGAGGGAGATAAAAAAACATCTACTCGTATCTTTGTTGAGTTTAAAAACTCTGGAGTAGTTTCTATAAGAATAGACCTTGTACTTGAATAATTTAAATTACCTGCATTGACAGATAAATCATCTACATTATAGGTGATATTTTCATCTTCATCTAAAAAAATAAAATCTACTAAAAAAGATCTGTTGAATCCATTTTCTATCTCAAAATCAATAGCTAATTCTACTAAGTTTTCTTTTAGAACTGTATTATCTAATACTCTAAAATCTGTAATGTCTGAAACAACACTTATTTCTTGATTATTTTCGTCAAGAAAATCTCTTTGGTCTAATTTAAAGAAAACTAAAGGTGATGTATATTCAGGCTCAATATCTAAATTGATATTATCAAAATTTAGATTGTCTGTACATGATATAAAAAAAGCAATACAAATAATTATTTTCAGGGGGATTAACTTTAACTTTAATCTCATAAGTGAAAAATAGTTTTTTTAAAGATATTCTTTTAAATCTAATAGGTTGTAAATTGATGTTATATTTTTTGGAATTGAATTTGAATTTTCTGAGTTATAGTGTATGGCTTTGATTCCACAATTAATTGCTCCTTGAATATCTGCCTCTAAATTGTCACCAATCATCATACATTCGTTAGGGGTAGCTTTTACCATCTGTAATGCATAGTTAAAAACTTTTGGATTGGGCTTTTTAACACCAACAGATTCTGAGGTGATTACTTTTTCAAAATAATGATAAATATTGGAGTTAATCATTTTTTTAGTCTGAATTTCCTCAAAACCATTTGTGATAATATGTAATTTGTAATTTTCTTTTAAATAATCTAAGATTTCAAATGTTCCATCAAATAAAAAATTAAAATCAGCTAAATGTGTAATATATTGATCTGCAATTAGGTTTATTAGCTCATCGGATACTTCGAAGTTAATTGCATCAAATGTTTCTTTTAAACGACCATACCTCAATTCTGACTTTGTTACTTTTTCTTCTCTATATCTTTTCCAGAAATTTAAATTTAATGGCTTATAAATTTCTAAAAATGAATTTAGGTCTATTTGTAAGTTATTGATTTTAAAAACTCTTTTAAATGTTAAATCTGAGTTTTTTTCAAAATCCCAAAGGGTATGATCTAAATCAAAAAAGACATGTTGTATTTTCATCTAGTAAATATAATAATCTAGTAGTTAATATGTTTTAACTTATTATATATTTGTTTGATAAGGTGTAACTCTTGAAAAAAAAACTTCATATTTTATTTTTATGTGGATGGTATCCGTCTTCGGTACTTCCTCAAAATGGCGACTTCATAATGAGGCATGCACAAAGTGTTCATCTAAAACACAACGTTAGCATATTACATATTATTACCAAATCTGATATTTCTAAAACTGAAATTGAAGTGATAAAAGAAGGGAATTTATTTACCTATATTGCCTATGTACCACAGAGTTCTAATCCAATAATAAAATTAATTAGATTTTGGAATGCCTATAAGAAGGTGTTAGGGAAAATAGGAAGTTTCGATGTAGTGCATCTCAACAAATTATATCCTTTTGGTCTATTTGCCCTTCATTTAAAAAAGTTTAAATACATCCCTTATATCATATCAGAACACTGGACAGGATATCATTTGAGAGAAAGGAAATCATTGCCCTGGCTAGAACGAGTTTTATCAAAAAAAATAACAAAAAATGCAAGTTCGGTTTGTCCAGTAAGTAAAGATTTAAAAAAATCGATGCTAAAATGTGGATTAAAAGGGAGCTATAAAATAATTCCTAACGTTGTAAACACACATCTTTTTAAGCCGGCAAAAAAAACAACTAAAAAATTTACAATTACTCACATCTCTAGTTTACTAGACAAGCATAAAAATATATCAGGAATGTTACGTGTGGCCAAGCAACTTGAAAACAGTATTGATGCTTTTCAATGGAAATTTATTGGAGGAAAAAAAGATCAATTTAGTGCACTACTAAATGAGTTAAACTTCAAAAAAAATACAATCCATTTCATAGATCAATTAAGTCACGAACAAATTCCGAAACAATTAATTCAATCAGATGTATTTGTACTTTTTAGTAATTATGAGAATTTACCCTGCGTTATTCTAGAGGCTTTTGCCTGTGGAATTCCAGTAATTTCGACAAATGTTGGAGGTATTCAGGAATTTTTTCCGAAGAATTTTGGATTTTTGATTGAACCAAATAATGAAGATCAACTTTTTCAAAAACTAATAGGAATATTCAATAACCCTTTTTCAAGAGGTGTAAAAATGCACCAATATGCAAATGATAATTTTAGTTCAGAAATAATTTGTGATTCCTTTTCTAAACTTTACATTAAAGCCATAAAAAATAAAATTTGACACAAATTAAAGAATATATTAATGGTTTTATAAATAGATCTGGGAGCTATGTTCTTTTTTCCACAATGGCTGCTAGAGTCCTTTCATTTTTAGGTTCTTGGATTGCTCTTCAATTAATAGAAGCCAAAGAATTAGGTGTTATCCTATTTGCATATGGTATTGTTCAGTTTATTATCCCAATTGGTGGTTTTGGATTGCATCAAAGTCTAATTAGATATGGAGCTTTATTAAAATCTGAAGATGAAAAACAACAACTTTTTAGTTATGTACTTAAGAAAGGTATTGTTGCATCCATCGCAATCATTTTAGTTTTAGTTGGAATCGGGTATTTTATCCCTTTTCAGTTTGATAAAACATATGTGTATTTTTCAATTTTATCACTGAGCATTTTAACTGTTTTTATTCTTGAAATTATCAAAATACAATTTAGGTTACAACACAAAAATCGTTTGTATGCTATCACAGAATTTTGGTATAATATAATTCTTACTGGTTTGATTTTCGGTTTGAGCTACCTATTTCAGGGTATGGGTTATATTATTGCTTTGATTGTTTCACCAGTACTTACAGCATTGTTTTTTATCAAAAAATTAAACGTAAAACTACATATAAAAAACAACCTCAAAATCACAAATCTTTCTTTCTGGAAATATGGTTTTTTTGGTGGATTATCAAGTGTAGTTACCCAACTACTTATACTTATTGATATTATTTTGATTGGTTATTTAATAGATGACCCTGTTGCGGTAACTAACTATCGTTATATTTCCATCATACCTTTTAGCCTTCTATTTTTACCAAGAGTATTTATTACCACAGATTTTGTAACTTTTACCGAAAAAATTCATCAGAAAGATTATATCAATAGATATATCAAGAATTACATGTTGTTTTTTGGAGTTGTAAGTATTTTACTCTTACTTTTTAGCTACTTCTTTGCTGAACAAATTCTTTACATTTTTGGAGTAGAGTATATGGATTATGCCGATAGTTTCTTAATTTTAATAATGGGTATTGTTGGAATCTACATCTTTAGAGGATTGTTTGGAAACCTATTATCTTCTATTGGAAAAATAGAGCTCAATTATTACATCATATCTATTGCTATTGTAATCAATGTCATAAGTAATTATTATTTAATTCCTTTATATGGAATTAAAGGAGCTGCAATTACTTCAGCAATTTTAATGTGGTTTACCGGGATTCTTTCATGGTTAAGCTTCCTTTATTTCTTCAGAAAAAATCGTTATGAATAAGATTCAAAAACTCATAAAAGGTCTTGGTTTATTATTTGAAAACCCACGTTTAATCAATCTGATTATGGATAGTGAATCCCATTGGAAAAAATACTTGAAAAAACATCATAATAACCTGTTACAATTACCAACAGCAGATATTTCACAATTGATTGAAAACTCTTCAGAATTAAATCATTATACATTTTTAGGTGGAGGATCATTACCTACAGATATTGCCTTATTAAAATCATTGTCCAAAAAAATCCCTAATTGCTCTTATTTTGAAATTGGTACATGGCGAGGTGAAAGCGTCATCAATGTTTCTGAAACAGCGATAGAATGCTTTACCCTCAATTTATCTAAAGATGATATTTTGGCCGAGGGACTTCCTGAAAAATATGCAGATCTTCACGGAATTTTATCCAAAGAAAGAGATAACATCACCCATCTTTTTGGAAATACATTAAATTATGATTTCAGTGTATTGGGTAAAAAGTTTGATCTTATTTTTATAGATGGAAATCACAAATACGAATTTGTAAAAAATGATACTGAAAAAGTATTTTCTCATTTAGTTCACAAAGACTCTATTGTTGTCTGGCATGATTATGCAGCAAATCCAGAAAAAACTCGTTACGATGTGTTGGCTGGAATTTTAGATGGTTTACCAAAAGAGAAACAAGCGAACTTATATCATGTTTCTAACTCATTATGTGCTATTTATTACCCAAATGGATTAGAGAGTAAATCCATTGATTTCCCAATAGTACCCAAAAAATTATTTAAAGTAATAATACAGTCTAAAGAAATTTAGGACGTTTCACCAACATGGGATATGTCTTTTCTTGAGTTCCAAAACTAAAGAAATACTTGGCTATTGTTTGCATAGATGAGCCTCCAAAATTGAATGTTTTATATTTATTTATATAGCGTTGGATAGCTTCGTCTATCAAAAATGTATTTGCTCCATTTTTTCGATTAGAGAAATCTGTTGAAGAACACAAAATAGTAACTGTTTCTTGATGTTTTAGGAAAAATGCAGCAGCAACTAACGTTTCACCCTCATATGCAAAACAAAGTTCTCCATAATCGTCTATCAAGCAAAAATTAATTAAAGTTTCTAAATTTTGATAATCTTGTTGTTTTATTTCAGGTGTTCTCTTTCCAACATTATTTTGAAAGAGTGTGATAAGATCTGACGGGCTTCCGCCCCATTCTATCCTTAACTCAGATTTTTCAGCTCTTTTTAAATCTTTTTTACGATCACTCCTATATGCTTTTTTAATCTTTTCATATCCTACAGTTAACTTTAATTCTTGAAACTGTTTTTCAATAAAATATAAACTATCTGTATCTAATAAATTCTTGAAATTTAGTCGAAGTTCAATAAATCGAAATCTTTTTTGGACAACTGAAATAAAATCAGATTGAGTAAAATCACCTTTAGAAAAAATTCCTAATTGTAATACCCATAATGGCTGGTACACATATTTAATGCCATATTTTTTTCGCCAGGGAATTGGCATTACTGCTTCGTAATCATTTAGCACTAACACATCCCAATTGTCACAAACAATATCTAAATACCACGAAAACGCATAGCTATTAGATTGAATTGAGTTTTCGATACAATCATTGTATTTCTCCTCATCTAAATGTTCTCTTTGAATGTATTTAATTAACATGTTTATGAATCATTTTTAACATGGTTTCATAGACTCTTTGCCATCCATTCCATCTCAGGTAACCGCTTAAACTTTCATTATGAAATAGTGTAATAAAAGTTCCTTTAACGGCCATAACTTCCTTTAATAAATCTTTTGTTCTTCCTAAAGACTGTTTTGGTGTAAGACCCATATAATCATTTAAGGTTGTATCCATCAATGCAAAAGGATGAACAAGTAACGGAGTCTGAATTTCAAAATCTAAGTCAAAAAAGTAGAAAGGAATCGAGGTACTAGCTCTAAATCCAATATGACTAGCATAACCCATCGAAAAATCTTGATTAATTTCTAAATCAATCAAATTTTGATAGGTTTCGGGCAAACTAAAACGTAAAAAATGCTGCCTAGAAAGAGATGTTGGAATATTTGTAATGGATTCTAAACGCTCTTTTTCCTTTTTTAATAAAGCACTATTTTTCATTGTGTAGTAAGAAGGGTGTAACCCAATTTTTGCATAATCTGCGATGTGTTTTATTAACATTCTAAATTGCCTTTTGGTGGCAGATATATTGGTATCAAAAGTTGTATAGTCTGCAATAAGAAAGAAAAATATAGTGTTTGCGTTGTAGGTTTTACCTAATGATAATATATGCTCAAAATTATTATAAGGGTCTTTTCTAATTCTTAATAACACCATCAATCTATCCCAAAAACTCTTTAGGTGTAATTTAAAAAAATCGTTGATAAAACCTCCAGAGGTTCTTACAAAGCTTTTGTATTTGTAAGCAAAGGCATTGTCTACATCTATGGTAGAAATGTAAGAGAACTCTCTATCAGAAAAATGATAGTCTGGAAAACGCTCTATTAAAGCATCTTTTAATTTAAGAGCCCAAATATCTACAACTGGTTTTTCTAAAAAACGAAATTTGTAGGCCAAGCTTTGCTCTGCTGTAAATCGCTCATGTACATCTCTGACATGAGGTAAATATTCTTCATACCTAGAAATAAGATAAAAACTAGCTGCAAAAATATCAAACGGAATACTAGAGCCAGATCCTGCATTAAAAAAACACGGAGTACCATTCCATTGTGAAATATTAATTTCCAAGTCATTTACCCCCTGCTCAAAAAGGATTTCATTACTTCTTATAAAAAATTCTTTCCCTAAAGGAACCTTGGTGTAACTTAGCTTAGGCCCATTATGGGCAACAAAGTCCTCAATTTTTGATGTAAAAGATACTGGGCTTAGAAGAATTCTAGTAAAAATATGCTTAAAAATATACCGTATTCTTGGAGTAATTTTATGCGTGTAAACAAGTATCAAGATTGCAGTACTATTTAAATTTTACCATTATCGGCAAAGCTAAAATAAGACTTTTCAGTAATTATTAGATGATCTAGAAGTTTTATATCTAAACTTATCCCACCTTCTTTAATTTTTTTGGTAAGAACTTTATCTTGGGGGCTAGGTTCTGTTTTTCCGGATGGATGATTGTGACAAATAATGATTGCCACTGCAGAAATCTCGATGGCTTTTTTGAACAAAAGTCTAACATCTACTAGAGTAGCAGTAATACCTCCTTTACTCAATTGATTTTTTGAAAGTACTTTATTCGCATTATTTAAGTACAAAACCCAAAACTCTTCATGAGGAAGTGAACCTAACAAAGGCTGCATGATATGATAAACATCTTTACTACTAGTAATTTTAGGGTTTATTACAACATTTGCCAACTGTCGCCTTTTTCCTAACTCTAGAGCTGTAATAATTGAAATAGCTTTGGCTAGTCCTATTCCTTTAAATAAAGTTAATTTTTCTGGGGTAAGTTTAGATAATTGATGAATATTATTATCAACAGACATTAATATTCTCTTAGATAAATCTACAGCACTTTCTTGTTTATTTCCTGAGCCAATAAGAATTGCGATGAGCTCTGCAGCGCTTAATGAGGAGGGTCCTTTGGCAATTAGTTTTTCTCTTGGCCTATCGTCTACAGCCCAAGATTTAATGGTCATTTTTTTCATAGAGGGGTTTTTTTATAAATATACAAAAGTTGGGGGAAAACAATATCAATGATAATTTTAGTAGTCTCAATGCTAAGTTTTATATATTTGTATGATATTTCTTACGATTTATGAAAATTATTATAGCAGGTGCTGGAGACGTTGGGTTTCATTTAGCAAAGTTATTGTCTTACGAATCTCAGGATACGTATGTTATAGATTTCGATGGAGAGAAACTTAACTACATCAACAGTCACCTAGATGTTATCACCAAAAAAGGAGATGCTACATCTATAAAATTACTCAAAGAAATTGGTATAGAATCTACAGACATATTATTGGCTGTTACAGAATCTCAGAATACTAATTTTACCATTTCAGTAATAGGAAAATCTTTAGGAGCTAAGAAAACTATAGCTAGAATTGACAACCCAGAATTTTTAAAGAACGATCATATTGACTTCAAGAAATTTGGTTTAGATTATATGATTTCACCAGAAGAATTAGCTGCAGATGAAATTAAAATGCTGTTAAACCAATCTTCATTTAATGATACTGTTACTTTTGAAAACGGACTATTTAATGTAATGGGGACTACTCTAGATTACAAATCTCCGCTTTTAAATACCACTGTAAAAGGAGCTAGAGATACGTTTTCATCTGTAGATTTTATTATCATAGCGATTAAACGAGAAGGGGTATCACAAACAATTATACCAAGAGGAGATACCGAATTTAAATTAAATGATCAGATTTACTTCTCTGTTCCTCACTACAGCGTAGATAAGCTCTACCCGATTGTAGGAAAAGAACACTTAACAATAAAGAATGTGATGATTCTTGGCGGTAGCTCTATTGGATCTAAAACTGCCAGAAACCTTTGTAAAGAAAACTTTAAAGTAACTCTTATAGAAAAACAGCGAGAAAAGTCATTGCTTTTAGCCGAGGAGTTAAATGAAACTCTTTTAATAAATGGAGACGGTAGAGATATTGAGTTGTTGGAAGAGGAAAATATTAGAGAAATGGATGCTTTTGTTGCGGTTACAGGTGATTCTGAAACAAACATTATGTCTTGTCTAGTAGCAAAATCTAAAGGAGTTAAGAAAACGATCGCTCTAGTTGAGAATATGGATTATATCAATATTTCTCAAACCATAGGAATTAATACACTTATTAATAAAAAATTAATTGCAGCGAGTAGCATTTTTAAGCACATTAGAAAAGGTGAAATTCTTGCCTTGGCCAATCTTCACAATATAGATGCAGAAGTTTTTGAATTTGAGGTTTTATCGGGTGCCAAAGTAACTAAAAAGGTTATCAGAGAATTAAATTTCCCTAGAGATGCAGTATTTGGTGGAATCATTAGAGACGGAAAGGCATTAATTTCTGATGGAGATTTTCAGGTAATGAGTGGAGATAAAGTTATTGTTTTCTGTTTACCTGACGCCATTCACATTGTTGAAGATTTATTCCGATAGAAATGGGTAGTCTTAACCTCAAAATAATCTACAGATTTCTTGGACTAACCGCAGTTCTCAACGGAGTCTTTATGTTTATAGCATTCCCTTTTAGTATGTTTCACCAAGAAACTGCTCAGATGGGTATTTTAAACGCAGGAATTGTTACCATTTTTATGGGTCTTATTCTTTATTTTTTTAATAAACCAACCTCCACTAATATTCAAAAAAAAGAAGGGTATCTCATTGTTACTCTTGGTTGGCTTACATTATCCTTTACAGGTATGTTGCCTTATTTGTTTACTGGAACCATCCCTTCTTTAACAGATGCATTTTTTGAGACCATGTCTGGTTATTCTACTACAGGATCTTCCATTCTAACTGACATAGAAGCCATGCCAAAAGGAATCTTGTTTTGGCGAAGTGCTACTCATTGGATTGGTGGTATGGGTATAATTGTACTAACCATTGCTATTCTACCTCTTTTAGGAATTGGAGGAATGCAATTATTTATGGCGGAAGCACCTGGCCCCTCTGCAGATAAGTTACATCCTAGAATTACAGACACTGCAAAACGTTTGTGGTTAATTTATGTACTATTAACTTTTATAGAATTTCTTTTACTTAAAGTAGCAGGAATGAATTGGTTTGATGCTATAAACCATGCAATGGCAACCGTAAGTACAGGAGGTTTTTCTACTAAAAATAATAGTTTATCTTATTGGAATGCTATGCCCATGGTGCAATATGTTATCATCTTTTTTATGTTTGTAGCCGGTACCAACTTTGTACTCACCTACTTTGCTTTAAAAGGAAAAGTAAAAAAAGTACTACAGAGTGAAGAGTTTAGATACTACTTTTTTGGTATTTTAAGCATGACTACACTTGTAGCTTTTATCATTTTATTTTTCAGAGATGAAGCCTTACAAACTACCATTGCTCATCCAGCAATTTATGGAGCAACAGAAAGTGCTATTAGGCACGCACTTTTTCAAGTAACTTCAATCATAACTACTACTGGTTTTGTAACTGCAGATTTTACCATGTGGAGTTTCTTTGCAACCAGTATATTCTTTGCCCTGTTCTTTGTTGGGGGCTCTGCCGGATCTACTAGTGGTGGTATCAAAATTGTGAGACATATTGTGATGTTAAAAAATAGTTTTTTAGAATTTAAAAAAACATTGCATCCACACGCTATTATTCCTGTTCGATTTAATAATAAAGCAGTGGGTCAAACCATTGTTTTTAATATTCTTTCTTTCTTTGTTATCTACATGCTTATTTTTATTGTCTCTTCTGTAATTCTCACGTTTTTAGGCTTAGACTTTATGTCTGCATTAGGAGCTGCAGCTTCTTCTTTGGGGAATATTGGCCCAGCTATAGGATCTGTAAGTCCTGTAGATAATTTTGCTCATTTAACAAGTGGTGCTAAATGGTTTTGTGCTTTCTTAATGTTAATTGGACGTTTAGAACTCTTTACCGTTCTTATTTTATTTACACCGTTTTTTTGGAGAAAAAATTAATAAATAAATCTAGATTTATTTTTAACCTATTACACATAACAAAAACCTTTTCCCATTTGCATTAATTTATACTTATCTATGTGCTAAAATTAGTTTTTGCACCAAAAAAATTATTACTTTTATAAACTACCCCTTCTTATTACTTAATGAGAAGGGGTGTTTTTATTTTAAAAATTAATGAAACAATTTCTTTTTTTAATTTTAGTTTGTTACTCTAGCATATTTATTGCACAAGTACCAGACTATTATAATGATGTAAACCTTAGTTTAACAGGAGTAAATTTGAAAGTTGCACTAGCTACTAAAATTACAAACACGCACACCAACAACTTGTCGTATACTCCGGATATATGGGAGGCATCAAAAATAACGGATATTAATCCTGACAACAGTAATGAAATACTACTAATATATGGTTACGAAGATGGGTCAGATACAGATATTACAAATAACAGAGTAGCAGGAATAAATGATAATGGATCAGGATCAGGACTATGGAACAGAGAACATGTCTATTCAAATTCGTTAGCTACACCAAATTTAGACGACAGTTCAGAAAATGGCCCTCCTTATGCAGATGCCCACAATCTTAGACCCTGTAACGGTCAAAGAAACTCTTCAAGAGGTAATAGAAAGTTTTCTGATAGTACCGGAACAGAGTCAGGAGAAACAAGTGAAAGTTATACAAATTCAAATGGTAATAACCAGAATGGATGGTACCCGGGCGACGAATGGAAAGGAGATGTGGCTAGAATGATGATGTATATGTATCTGAGATACGGTGATCAAACCCTACCAACCAATGTGGGGCTAGGTGATGCTTCGGGAACTTTTGATGACATGATTGATCTATTTCTATCTTGGAATGTTCAAGATCCAGTTTCAGCCTTTGAATTACAAAGAAATACTTACCATGATAGTAATGAAACCTATGCCCAAGGAAATAGAAATCCGTTCGTAGACAATCCTTATTTTGCAACTCAAATATGGGGAGGGCCTCTGGCTGAAGATACATTTGGAAATGTTACAGATACAGAAAATCCAACATCACCAACCAACATAACTTCTTCTCTAATCACTGGTTCATCATTCTGTATATCATGGACTGCTTCAACAGACAATGCATTTGTAACAGGGTATAAAGTGTTTTTAAATAGCGTAGAAGTGGGTACAACTAGTTTAACAAATTATAGTGTAACAGGTTTATCTATTTCAACAAGCTATATAGTTACCATAGAGGCCTATGACCCGTCAGGAAACACCTCACCAACAAGTAGTTCTTTAACAATAAATACAGGAGCTGATAATACTGTAACTTCAGATCTTTATATTTCTGAATACATAGAAGGCTCGTCCTTTAATAAAGCATTAGAAATTGTTAATTGTACGGGCGTATCTGTTGATTTAAGTTCTTACACTCTAAAAAAACAAACCAACGGAACTGATTCTTGGTCTGGCACACCATTAGCATTATCTGGCACTCTAGCTAACGGGGATGTGTATGTAATTGCCAATGCAAGTGCAGGTTCAGCTATTTTAGATGAAGCGGATTTAATACCATCCTCTGCAGTTGTTAGCTTTAATGGGAATGATCCTATAGGATTATTTAAAGATGATGTTTTAATTGATATCATTGGAGTATTTGATGGAGGTTTAGCGATGTTTGCGGAAAATATAACCCTTCAAAGAAAGTTTTCTACAACCAGCCCTGCAAGTACATATGACTCAAATGAATGGATTTCTCTTGAATCAGATACCTTTTCTAGGTTAGGATCTCATGAAGTAACAGGTACCAATACTTTTTTAGAACTTATAAGTACAGATTGGAGCACTGCTGAAAATTGGAGTTTTAATGATATTCCTGGTAACTGGGATGATGTAATTGTAAGAGCCAATAAAACAATCTATACTTCTGAAAATATTTCTTTAGAGACTATCATCCTAGAAAATAATGCGTCCTTAACTATCTCCTCAGGAGGTTCTCTAATAGTAAATGGTTCCTCAGCTGGAAACATCACCTACAAAAGAAATATAGCAAACACTAATTGGAATTTAGTTTCTTCTCCAGTAATAGGGCAAGATATTGATACTTTTGTTGCAATTGAAGACTTATCATCTATTGCTGGGAGTAATCTAGGGTTGAGAGATTATAACAATTCAGCTGCTAGCTGGGAATACTATGAAAATGGAGTTTCTGGTGCAGGTGATTTTATATCAGGAGACGGCAGAGGTATCCAATTGGCAGATCCTGGAGATATTTCCTTTAGTGGTTCAATAAACACTTCAGATGTGACTATTGGTATGACTTCCAATACAAATGGATTTAATTTAGTAGGAAATCCGTATCCCTCCTATGTTGCAGGAAATGAAAAGGCAAATGGAACTAATAACATTCTTTCAATCAATGCTGCAAACTTAATTGAGAATACGCTGTGGTTCTGGAATCAAGAAACAAATTCTTATTTACCAATTAACCAAAGTTCTTCTGCTTTTCATATAGCTCCTGCTCAAGGATTTTTTGTTAACGCATTGGGAAGTGAAAATCTTAACATCACCGAAGCCATGCAATCACATCAAGAAACTGATAGTTTCCTGAGGCTTACAACACGACGAGAGATACAGTTAACCCTAACTAATGGTTCAGATACAAGATATGCAGACATTTATTATATTGAAGGTGCAACAACAGGTTGGGATAATGGATACGACAGTTCAATCTTCGGAGGCATAGCTAATGAATTTGCTATCTACACGCATGCGGTTTCCAACGGTAGCGGTAGAAATTTGGGAATTCAATCTTTACCAAATAATGATTTTGAAAACATGATCATTCCAGTGGGTGTCAATGCCGAATCTGGAACTAACATTACTATTAACACATTAACAAGCAACTTCCCAGAGGGAATGAATATTTATTTAGAAGATACACAAAACAATAGCTTTACTCTTTTAGAGTCAGATACAAACTTTAATACAACCCTAGAGAATGATCTTAATGGGATTGGTCGTTTTTATCTGCATACCACTTCAAGCTCATTAAGTACCCGTGATGTGGGAACTATCAGCAATCTGAGTATTTACAACCCTAATAGAGAAAACTTACGTATTGTAGGCATACAAAATGGAACTGCAATCATTCAACTATATACTATTCTTGGAAAAGAAGTACTGAGTCGTTCTTTTCAAGGAAATGGTATTAATGACATTTCATTACCAATTCTAACTAAGGGTGTGTATGTCGTAAAACTAGCTACAAATAAAGGAACAGCTAATAAGAAAATAATTATTCAATAAGTATTGGACAAAATTCTATCATTGATTTTATATTTCAGGCATGTAACTATTCAATAAAACCCTTATAATATCAGACTCTTAGGTTATTAGTTCTCAGTCATTTGAAGAAATATACTGTTTTTACAGAAAAGGAATAAAAAAACTAAACCAGCCCCTTTACCTCTTCAAAATCTAGACCTCCATAATTTCCAGAACTCATAAGCACTACTGCAGATTGATCTAATTTTTGACTAAATAAAAATTCTTTAAATTCAGTTGGATTGGTAAATATGATTAAATCATCTCTCTGAAAAGCATTGCTAATTTGTTGTTCCGAAACACTGTCTAGCTGCTTTATTTTTACAGCATGTGGTGAGTAAAAAACTACTGCTTTATCTGCTTTGTCTAGAGCTCCCTTATATTCTGCTAAAAACTCTGCATTTAAACTGCTGTAGGTATGCAATTCTAAACAAGCAATCACATCTCTTTGAGCATATTGTTTTTTTACGGCTTCAGTAGTTGCTTTTACCTTGCTTGGGCTATGAGCAAAATCTTTATAAATAACGGTTTCTGAACTCTCTGCTATTTTCTCTAACCGTTTGCTAGCCCCTTTAAAAGAAGCAATTGCTTCATAAAAATCTTCTTCATCTATTCCCATATGTTGGCAAACCCACTTGGCTCCTGCCAAATTTTGCAAATTATGATCACCAAATATTTCTAAAGGCATCAATCCGTCTGGGGTATCTATATAGGTAACTCCGTCATCTATCTGATAGACTGGTGTTGAATATTCGTATTTTTTTATGGAATGCGTAGAGCTTTCTACTACCTCTTTTAAAATAGCATCTTCTTCATTATACACCATAATTCCTCCGTCTGTTAAAGAATCTGTAAAAATTCTAAACTGATTTACATACCCTTCAAAAGTTGGAAACACATTGATATGATCCCAGGCAATACCACTTAATAAGGCAATATTAGGCTTGTATAAATGAAATTTAGGTCTTCTATCTATCGGTGAACTCAGATACTCATCACCTTCTAATACCATAAACTCATTTTCTTTGGTGAGGTGCACCATAGTTTCAAAACCTTCAAGTTGTGCTCCTACCATATAATCTACCTCCATATCATTATAATCTAATACATGAAGTATCATAGAGGTGATGGTTGTTTTACCATGTGAGCCTCCAATAACTACCCTGGTTTTATCTTTGGATTGTTCATATAAAAATTCTGGATATGAATATATTTTTAAACCCATATCCTGTGCTTGTAACAACTCTGGGTTGTCTTTCTTGGCATGCATCCCTAGAATAATGACATCTAACTGTTCTGTAATTTTTTCAGGAAACCAACCAAACTCTTTAGGTAAGAGTCCTTTTTTTTCTAAACGAGATTTAGAAGGATCGTGTATGGTATCATCACTCCCCGTTACTTGATATCCTTTGTTATGTAATGCAATGGCTAAATTATGCATGGCACTACCCCCTATGGCAATAAAATGAATGTTCATTTAATATGGTCTAATTAATTATTTTTTCTTTCTTTTAAAACAACTCTAGTAGGAGTATCTTCTCCAGAAATGATGCTCTTTGTTCCAATAGCTACCGCTTGTATGGTTTGTGTAATGATGGCAATGTCTAACGTTTCTACTTCATCTGAAACTTGATGATAATCTTCATCTACATCAATTGGTGTGGTAGAAAAAGTGTGCGAGGGCACCCCTAAGCGTGCCAAAGAAGCATTATCTGATCTGAAAAATAAATTAAATTTTTTATACGGATCTGGAAATAGCTGATACCCAGTACCTACCAAATTCTTTTGAATTATTTTTCCAAAATCTGAACGTTCAAAACCAGTTAACCAAGCTGTATTAGGGCCAAAGCTTGGTGTTTTACCAATCATTTCTAAATTGATTCCTGCAACAAACTTGCTAGCCTCTATCCCTTTACCAAAATGAGTAGAGCCAATTAAGCCCATCTCTTCAGCAGTAAATGCTGCAAAAACAAGCGTTCTTTCATGACCAACTTTTTTAAAATGTACTGCTAATGCCAACACACCCGCTACTCCAGAAGCATCGTCATTAGCTCCATTATAAATACTATCTAAGACTCCTTCTTTTGCTCTAATTCCTAAATGATCATAATGTGCAGATATAATAACAATCTCTTCTTTTTTACTTTTTCCTTCCAACACTCCAATAATATTACTGGAAGTAATGTCTTCTTGGGTTCGTCTATTTTTAAATGTAAAAGTTTGTCTGTAATTAGAGAGTGTATCATAGGGAACTAAGCCTATCGTTTTAAATTCTTTTTCAATGTATTGGGCAGCTTTTTCTATACCAGGTGTACCAGCTTTTCTCCCCTCCATCTCGTTTGAAGCTAACGTATACAGATGTTTTTTAACTAGGATAGAATCAATAAATAGGGTAGAAATTTCTTTTGTGTTTTTGATTTTATTTTTACACGAAACCATCGCTGTAAACACCAATAACAACATCCCTATTTTTTTCATAACCCTAAAATTAGTATGGGCTAAAGATACCAAACCTCAACAACATTTATTTTGTACTTTTGTTAAAAATTTAGTAATGGATTTATCATTGGTACCCAACATAAAAAACTTAGATGCAAATAACTTCTTTTTATTGGCAGGTCCTTGTGCTATTGAAGGAGAAGAGATGGCGCTTAGAATTGCTGAAAAGGTGGTTAGCATTACCAATGATTTAAAAATACCCTATGTTTTTAAAGGGAGTTTTAGAAAAGCCAATAGAAGTAGAATTGATAGTTTTACTGGTATTGGTGACGAAAAAGCCTTAAAAATTCTACGAAAAGTATCTGAAACTTTTCATGTACCAACGGTAACAGATATTCATGAAGTTTCTGATGCCGAAAAAGCAGCAGAATATGTAGATATCCTTCAAATTCCTGCTTTTTTAGTACGCCAAACAGACTTGGTGGTTGCTGCTGCAAAAACAGGAAAAGTAGTAAATTTAAAGAAAGGACAATTTATGAGTCCTAGCGCCATGAAACACGCTGTTAAAAAAGTGCAAGATACTGGTAATGGTCAAGTAATCACAACCGATAGAGGAACCATGTTTGGCTACCAAGATATGATTGTAGATTTTAGAGGAATTCCAGAAATGAGAGCATTTTCTACGACGGTGCTAGACGTAACCCATTCTTTGCAACAGCCTAACCAAACTTCTGGAGTTACTGGTGGAAGGCCAGACATGATTGAAACCATTGCAAGAGCTGGTATTGTAAATCATGTAGATGGGTTATTTATAGAAACACATTTTGATCCTGCCAACGCAAAAAGCGACGGCGCAAATATGTTAGATCTTCAGTACTTAGAAAAGTTACTCTCCAATTTAGTTGCGATTAGACAAACCATCAATACCTTATAATTTTTATTATGGCTTCAAGTAAAAACTTAACAACAAACAACACTCAAAATTTTATTTTAAAAGGTTTTAATAGCATTCAAATTGGTTTGTACATGCTTCTTGGCGTATATGTTATTAATGCGTCTATTCTTGGATTTATTGCAGATAGCAATCCGTTAGGCATGCTATCGATAGAAATTATAGAAAGCATCTGTATATTTATGGTGGTGCTGGTTGGCTTCTTTTCTATGTTTGCTGTTTTTTTCTCGAGTAGAAGAGCTGCTAGAAAAGCAGGGGTAGCGGTTTGGAATGCTGCTTCTAAAAAACAGTTTGGCCTCTATGCCCTAGCTGTGATTCTTGGAATGTTCTTATTGTCACTGGCAAAAAACACCTCAGTAAATTATGCCACTCCTTTCATTTTGGGGTATCTAGGACTAGTAATGGCGTTGTTTAACACCCAACGTAAAAAACCCTATGATCTTCTTGTGGCTATTTGTTTATTATTGGCCGTGGTTGTATTTGTAATTCCTACCTATTGGTACTCTTCACTATTAATACTTGGTGGAAGTTTCTTTGTATATGGCATAGCCAATAGAAAATAACCCTTATTCCTCTCCATCTACATACCTCTGAAGATATTCATATCTTGGAGTTAACTGCTGCTCATTTGTCATTGCTGCACGTGCTAAAATACCGTCTTTATCTCCATTAAAAAAAGCAGGGATCACATGGGTTAAAAATAAGTCTCCAAAACCATCACTAGCATCTTTTGGTAATTCACAAGGTAAATTGTCTACTGCCATCACCGTAATGGCATTGGGTGTTGTATAAGCCACCTCAGCAGAAGTCTCAGGATCATACCCATAAATAGGATCTGCAATGGTAGATGCCCTTAATGTAGAGGCTACTGGCCCATCTATATCACAAGAAACATCGGCAACTAGATGAATGTTAAAGTGGTCACTTTTTGCATCTTCTCTAGTAAATAAATACGGAGAACCATCTCCAAAAAAATGTCCTGCAATAAAATAATCGGTAACCCTAGCAAAGCGCATAAAGTTGGAAACATAAGCTGAAGGATTGTTATAAAAATCGCTATTAGTGAGCACCTGCCCGTCTATGCGTTTGTTATAATCTAACACATCTATCTTACAATATACTGGCTCATTAAAACTATTCGTTAGATATTCTGAAATAGAAACAGTCCTAATATTCATAGCGTCTAAAATTTCTTTAGCACCTTTGGCTACTTTTCCTGTACCCGTTAAAAGAATTTTAATAGAGGGTAGCTTTATGGTATTTAACTGATCTATTAACGCTTGTAAATCTGCTAGATTTTCTGCTTTAGGTAATGAAAAGGTTTGCTCTTTCAAACCTAAAGCTCTAAAACCGTTGTAGGCACCAACAAGCCCTGCATACCGGCCAAAACCAATAAGGCGGTTGCCTCTGGTATCGGTAATTACTTCATGATCATATAATGTAATATTTTTCTCGAGCATTGCTTTAAGCAAGTCTCTGTTGTAGGGTTGTTTTTTGATAGTATGACTGAAGAAAAAATATTTTTTATTTGGAATTAGTGCAGCAATAGGCACTTCTTTTACCCCAATGAGCAAATCACAATCAGAAAGATCTTCAGTAATCTCAAAACCAGCTTTAGCGTAAGCATCATCAGAAAATACACGAATATTTGAAGACTCTACCACAATGCTAGCCTCCGGAAATTGTTGTTGAAACTCTTGAAGTTTTTGAGGAGAGAACACCACCCTTCTGTCTGGTGGATTTTTGCGTTCTTTGATGATGCCAAATTTCATGTACATTATTTTCCTCAAAATTAGTTGATTTAGATAGGATGGACAAATGATAAATTGGTTTCATTTTCATACTTTTGCAGACAATATAGGTTTTTAGATAACCTATCTTTAGGGGACGACTGGTTTTGACAGCAAGGTCAGTGAAACTGTAAGCATACCGAGGACTGAAATGATGACTCGTAAACCTTATTTCAACCATTTAAACGGCGAA
>Ga0233438_10001409_pt1 | contig 26353 bp, 24 predicted proteins | sample SI_123_September_FD_182720 | JGI IMG/M metagenome (GOLD analysis project Ga0233438, IMG submission 182720) | Seawater microbial communities from Saanich Inlet, British Columbia, Canada - SI_123_September2016_10_MG | ecosystem: Environmental > Aquatic > Marine > Inlet | place: Canada: British...
AAAGCAAAACACATTTCACAGAAGACCTTTAATATTACGATTAGGTTTCGTAAATTTGCGCTTTAAAACCAATTCAAAATACTGATTTTATGAGTAAATACGATGTTATCGTTTTAGGAAGTGGCCCTGGAGGTTACGTTACAGCAATTAGAGCTTCACAATTAGGTCTAAAAACTGCCGTCATTGAAAAGGAAAGCCTCGGAGGGGTTTGCCTCAACTGGGGATGTATTCCTACCAAAGCACTTTTAAAGTCTGCACAAGTATTTGAATACCTCAAGCATGCCGATGATTATGGATTAACTGTCAAAGAATTTGATAAAGATTTTGATACAGTTATCAATCGAAGTAGAAATGTCGCTGATGGCATGAGTAAAGGCGTTCAATTTTTAATGAAAAAAAATAAAATCGATGTCATTTCTGGCTATGGTACTTTAAAACCTGGTAAGAAAGTGGATGTTGACGGTACTGAATACAGTGCAGATCATATCATTATTGCCACAGGAGCACGTTCACGTGAATTGCCTAATTTACCACAGGACGGTGAAAAAGTAATTGGATACCGTAAAGCAATGACTTTAGAAAAACAACCCAAAAAATTAGTCATTGTAGGCTCAGGCGCCATTGGCGTTGAATTTGCTTACTTCTACAACTCTATGGGGACAGAAGTAACTATCGTTGAATATTTACCTAGAATTGTGCCTGTTGAAGATGACGATGTTTCCAAACAATTAGAACGTTCCTTTAAGAAAAGTGGAATAAAGATATTAACTTCAACCGAAGTTACTTCAGTTGATACTTCTGGTAAAGGGGTTAAAGCAACCATCAAAACTAAAAAAGGTGAAGAAGTTTTAGAAGCTGATATGGTGCTATCTGCAGTAGGAATCAAAACAAATATCGAAAATATCGGATTAGAAGATGTAGGGATTGTAACTGACAGAGATAAAATATTAGTGAATGATTTTTACCAAACAAACATTCCTGGTTACTATGCGATAGGTGATGTGACTCCGGGACCTGCCCTCGCACACGTTGCTTCAGCAGAAGGTATTTTGTGTGTTGAAAAAATTGCAGGCCAGCATGTAGAAGCGATTGATTACGGAAACATTCCTGGTTGTACGTATTGCACTCCAGAAATTGCGAGTGTGGGACTGACAGAAGCCCAAGCAAAAGATAAAGGCATTGATATTAAAGTGGGGAAATTTCCATTCTCTGCTTCAGGAAAAGCAAGTGCTGGCGGTCATAAGGAAGGCTTTGTAAAAGTGATTTTTGATGCCAAATATGGCGAGTGGTTAGGATGTCATATGATTGGCACTGGAGTTACCGATATGATTGCAGAAGCGGTTTTAGGTCGTAAACTTGAAACTACGGGTCATGAAGTCCTAAAGACTATTCATCCACACCCTACAATGAGTGAGGCAGTGATGGAAGCGGTTGCGGATGCCTATGACGAAGTGATTCATATATAAGCACTAAAAATATTTATATACAAAAGACGGTCTGATGATCGTCTTTTTTGTTACAAGAAACTTTGTAATGCAAGCTCATAACTTTGTAAACCAAAACCAAGGACGACCCCTTTTGCATTGGGTGATATAAAAGATTGATGCCTGAACTCTTCTCTAGCGTAAGTATTGGATATATGCACTTCGATGACCGGAGTTTCAATGGCTTTGATGGCATCGCCAATGCCAACTGAAGTATGAGTATAAGCTGCTGCATTTAAGATAATACCATCGTGAGAAAACCCAACGTCTTGAAGTTTATCGATCAGCTCCCCTTCTATATTCGATTGAAAATAGGTTAAATCAAATTCTTTGTATTTATCTTTTAAATCTGTAAAAAAATCTTCAAATGATTGTGCGCCATAAATACCGGGTTCACGTTTGCCTAAAAGATTTAAATTTGGTCCGTTGATGATGATGATTTTTTTCATATCACAAAAATACAAAAGTTATGGGATAAAAAAAGAGGAAGCTAAGCTTCCTCTTTAATAAAATATTTAAGAATTTTATTCTTAGAACTTGTATTGAACTCCAACAGAGAATTTCATGATTGAATCCGAATCATCAGCATCTTCTACAGTGAAAGTGAAATAATCTAAATTCGCTGCTAATCCCCAGTTATCTCCAAGAGAATAATTGTAAGTCGCTCCAATAATCCAAGCGCTTTCCATATCTACATCGAGCTCTGTAATTCCATCATCGAGTGTCGCAGAAGAAAACGCATATTGAGGTTTAAAGTCAAAATTTCCAAAAGAAATCATTGGGCCTACTGCAAAATATCCAACTCCAATCGATCCGTCATCAGAATCTTCCAATGCATGACCAGTTGCGCCCCAGTTTACTGTTGCTCCCCATGTTTCATTGAAACGATAACCAGCGTTGATTAAACCTAAATCTAAAACTGTTTTAGCTATATCAGCTAAATCTCCTTGTGGGATTGCTGCACCGATAGATACACCAATGTATCCTTTAGAATCTTGAGCAGTTGTTGTGTTTGTTAAAAACAAAGCTAGAACTGCAGTAAATAATAATTTTTTCATAATAATAATTTTGTTTGAGATTATATCTGCATTATTAAACAAAAAAAATATAAATACAATTTTTAAGTATAAATATTAACCTAATGCAAAAGCATAATTTTTATTTTATATAAAAAACAGATTAGAAATGGAGTATTAGTTCGTGTTTTCACTATAAATACTAAATTCATCTAATGATTAGTCAGAATAAATAGTTAAACAAAAAATTAAACAAAAAAAAGGAGCCAAATGGCTCCTTTTTAAATTTTATATCAACTCAATACTTAGAAGCTATACACAGCACCTAATGTAAAAGCAGTTAAACCAGCAGCAGCTTCACCGTCGTTATCAGTGAAGATATCTTCGCTAGCAGTATCCAATCTTAATTCTGGTTTGATTGTTAATGCACCTACAGTGTAATTAGCAGTCAATGTCGGAGTGAATACCGATACGTCATTAACAAAATCTTCAAACATAATATATTCTAAACGCATACCCCAAGTCATGGAATCAGATGATTTCATTTGTGGGTAAGCAGAAATAGATGTAAAACCAGTTCCTGGTTGGTAAGCTTGAGGATTTTCTTCATAATCAGCAATGTGCGCGTTTAAAGCTACATTAAATGACTCAGAAACTTTAAATGCCGTTTTAAAATCGATGTAAGAAGTTTCTTGACTCGATGCAAAAGATAAAGAAGTTTTTCCTTTCCAAACACCCGCAGCTATAGAATAAGCTCCAGAATTATTTTGATTACCTTCAATCACGTTAACAGGATTCATAAGTCCAAGACCTAATCCAAAATCGTTACCAAGATCAAATCTAGCAACTAAACCGTTAAAGTTTCTTGCAGTATAGGTAAACATGTGAGACATGCTGTAATGGAAGTTATTAGCAGAAGACAGCTCTTCATAGCCCATCCAGTTGTTAAAACGTCCCATTTGTAAAGCTATTTTATCAGAAACATTCCAATACATGTAAGCTTCGTTTACAATAGATCCATCACCATTGTACTGATCAGCTCTTTGTCCTACAGCTAAATCAGCTATAAAACCAACTTTTTCTCCTTCATAAGATAAAGTCACATTGGCCAATCCTAAAGAAAAACCAGAATCATTGTTAAATGCACTGAAATCTCCTTGGGTGCCTAAAGCTGTATTAGCATCTCCATCATTTGAAGAAGTTAAATTGGCTCTAAAATAAGCATCAACAGAACCAGATACATTAAATTTAGACTCCTCTTCCTGTGCGAAAGTAACACCAACGACAGCGAAAGTTAAAATAGTAAGTAATTTTTTCATAATAATTGTTTTTTTGTTTATTAATAGTTTATGAATTTGGTTACAAACTTAAACAAAAAAATTAAATAAGCTCAGTATTTGTGCACTTAATCGATAAAATACACACTTAATAGATGGTAATAGTGATTAAAATTTTACCTAACAATACAAAAAAATGAACAAAATTGGATCAATATAGAGGTTTAACACATAAAACCAACTTAAGTTTTATGCTTAAAAACTACACTTATATGTTAATTTAGACGCAAACAAAATGGATGTTTTTTGTTTAGTACTTTAGTAAATGAGAAATAGATATAATTTTTTTAGGTAATTATAAATAAATAAAAAGGAGCCTTTTACGACTCCTTTTTCATAACGTTATACGTTTGTTATAACGGATGTACGTTGTTAACAGAACTCGAATGAGATGATCAATAGATTGAATAAAGACAATAACAAAACCTTTCCAGTATAAACTGAAAAGGTTTTATGAGAATTATTATATAACTTTTTAGAAGGCAAAACCGATTCCTAGTCCGAATTTAGGTAACAAACCATCTAATTCAATACTCACTATGTCACCTGAAACATCTACTGATTTATAAATACCACCTAAATTGACATCTATTGAAAAGGCTCCTAATATCCATTGGTGACCTCCAACCAGCCCAGCTCCAAAAGAAGAAACATCACCGGATTTGCCAGCTTCTTTTAATGAGGTGCTTGAGTAATTTAATACTGGAGCTACATAAAATCCTTTAGGGGCTGCAGTAGCTGAGGAAACATAAAACTTGTACTTTCCTTCAACTCCAATTGCGTTTACTTCCGTTTCATTAGATAAAGTGGCTAAAGATCCTTTAATTTTTTGATATCTCAATGAAAGTTCAAAAGCTGAATTTTCATTCACAACACGCTCATAAGACAATTGGGTATTTTCTAATAAGACTCCTAATAAATCTACTTTTACAACATTCTTTTGCGCTTGAATGCTAGACACTGCTAGTAATGCTAGTAATACTAATTTTTTCATAATAGTTTAGGGTTTAATATAATTTATAATACATCAAATATATTATAAAAAATAAAATAAAAAAAGCTCTCAACAGATTTGAAAACTCAGTCTTTGAAAATTGTTTAAGTAATTATTTTAAACAATTAAACAAAAAAAAGGAGCCAAAGGGCTCCTTTTTAATAACGTTTTGCGTTTGTTAGAACGAGTAAACGGCTGCTAATACAAATGATGACAAAGTACTAGATGGGTTTAAATCATTATCTACAAAGGTTGCAGATTCACTAGCTGAATCTAACCTTAATTCTGGCTTAATCATTAGGTTACCTACTGAATAGTTTCCTGTTAAAGTTACTGCTAATACATCTGCATCTCCTTTAAAGTCATAAGTACCAATTCCACCAGCTCCACCTTCAGTTTCTACAAAATATTCAGCTCTCAAACCTAAAGAAAACTTTTCTGAAGTTGCTAACTGAGGATATAAAGCAACACCTGCAAAACTAGTGTCAATATCGATATCGTCCGTAGCATCGTAATACGCTGCATTAATTCCTAAGAAAAATGAATCTGAAAAATCAATTCCACCTGTGAAATCTATTTCAAAAGCGCCTTGAGAAGCTAAGTAGTTTAAGTATTGTCCTTTGTAACCTAACTGAACACCAACAGCATAATCACCTGTAGGGTTGTACTCAGTTAAATCTGTAGGATTCATAATAGCTGCCATCATAGTAAGATCATCACCAAAATCAAAATCAGCTTTTATTCCAGTGTGACTGAAAGGTCCATAAGAAAATAAATACGATGTACTGTAGTTAAAGTTTCCAACAGGAGAAATAACTTCATACCCTAAAAAAGTGTTGAAGTTACCCATCGTTAATGTCACTTTTTCACTTACATTCCAATAAGCATATAATTGATTAATAATGTTTGCAGAATTTGAATTCATTGGAGAAGCAAAAACAGCATCCGTACCTCTTGGTCCAAAAACTAAATCCGCAACAACTCCTACGTTAGAAGCCTCATAACTAGCAACAATATTTGCCATTCCTAATGAAAACCCTGAAAGGTTTGCAAACGAAGATCCTGGCGCAATTGCATTTTCATCATTTGGAGCGTCTAAATTTGCTCTGTAATAAGCGTCAACCGAACCACTAAAAGTCAGTTTTGGCTCTTCTTCTTGACCAAATGTAAGTCCTACAACGGCAAGAGATAATAACGTAATTAATTTTTTCATAATTATTATTTTGTTTAATATTTAAGCTGCAAATTTAAACAAATTAATAATTGAAAACCTACTGATAATTACTTTAATCGTGAAAATCATACACTTTATGGGGGTTATAAGAAGGAATTCTCCATACTAAAACCCATTAAAAACGTATAATAATCACTAAAATCAATTAAATGTTACTATAATTTTTGTAATATCGTTGTCAAAACTGTTCAACTCTTTAAAACTAACTCTATGAAACTTAAAATCACGCTCTTACTACTTGTGTTAATTGCCTGCCATAATATTGGTCAGTCTCAAAATCAAAAGACTTATGCTTCTAGCATTACTGCTGAAGAATTAAAAGAAAAATTGTACATCTATGCCTCTGATGAATTTGAAGGCAGAGAAACTGGTGAAAAAGGACAAAAAATAGCTGTAGAGTATTTAAAAGAAATTTATAAAAAATTAGGAATCAAAGCAGCTAAATCTGATGGAAATTATTTTCAGAACGTCCCATTAGTATTGGTAAACGCTCCAAAGGTTTCCATAAAAACTGACGAGAATTCATTTAGCTATTATAACGATTTTATAAGCATTAGCGATGCAACAACAGATGAAATAAATACTGAAGATATTGTAGTGGTTGGTTATGGAATTAAGGATACAAGTTATGATGATTATAAGGATCTGGATGTGACTGATAAGATAGTAGTGGCTGTCGCTGGAGAACCAAAAAATGAAGATGGTACCTATCAAATTAGCGGATCTGAAAAAATTTCTAAGTGGTCCAACGGACGCCAAGAACTCAGTTCAAAACGCAATACGGCTAAAGAGTTGGGAGCAAAAGCATTTTTCCTGATTCATGAATCGTTATTTAAACGCTATGCTCCTTATTATAAGGCGCGTGAAGAACGTGGAGGCGAAAGTAATTTAGCTTTGGATGTGAACAAAAAGCCAATGTATGGTTTTCTTGTAAGTGATAAAATGGGAGCTGATTTATTAAAAACAAATACTTTGAAAATTAATTATAATCAGGTGAATAAAACTATTGTTTCTGAGAATGTTGCTGCCATGATTAAAGGAAATGAAAAACCTAATGAATATATAATTATCTCAGCACATTTAGATCATGTTGGGATGCACGATGGGGAGGTCTTTAATGGTGCAGACGATGATGGATCTGGAACCGTTGCTATTCTAGAAATAGCAGAAGCTTTAAAAAGCGCCCAAGAAAATGGTCAAGGACCTAAACGCTCTGTGATTTTCTTACATGTTACAGGTGAAGAAAAAGGGTTGTTAGGCTCACAATATTATACAGACTTTGATCCAATTGTACCTTTAGCACAAACGGTTGCCAACTTAAATATTGATATGATTGGGCGTACCGATCCAAAAAGAACAGAAGGAAAACGCAATTACATTTATCTCATTGGAAGCGATAAACTGAGTACAGACTTGCACAATCTTTCTGAAGAAGTAAATACAAAATACACTAATATTGAACTGGATTACACTTATAATGATGAAAACGACCCCAATCGTTTTTACTACCGATCTGATCATTATAATTTTGCTAAAAACAACATTCCTATCATATTTTACTTTAATGGTACCCATGCAGACTATCACAAAGCATCGGATACTCCAGATAAGATTGAATACGATTTACTTGAAAATAGAACGCGATTGGTTTTTTATACTGCTTGGGAATTAGCCAACAGAGACGAAGCTGTTAGAGTTGATAAGGCTGTTGAATAAAGCTCTCTAAATTTCATACACAAAAAAAGCTTCTCCATAAAAGAGAAGCTTTTGTTTTTGGGTGGAAGACCGGGTTCGAACCGGCGACCCTTGGTACCACAAACCAATGCTCTAACCAGCTGAGCTACAACCACCGTTTGGCATTCAAATAATGCGTTTGCAAATGTATAGTATTTCGCATTTTATACAAACCTTTTTTTATATTATTTTAAGTCAAATAAAGAATCTATTGCTGGAAGTCTTTCTACATTAAATCCTTCGGCATAATCAACTCCTACCAAACGACCAAGATCAGCTGCCCTGTAACGAATGCTATCTACAAAGTTTTTTGAGGATATAGGTGTTTCAGGAGCCTGACTCTTAGGGTTATAGAATTGTGTCTTATATGCTAAAACCGATGCCATTTTTTGGTCGATCTGTAAACTAATATCCACTACGAAGTCTGGGTGAAGGGGTTTCCATTGGATGTAATGATATATTAATTTTGGACGCCAAGGCTCTTGAAAACCATCTTCCCCTTCGAATTGGGTCTCAATTTTTAACAAGCCGCTTAAAAAACAAGCATCGCTGACGAGCTGACTCGCCTTTGCATGGTCTGTGTGGCGATCATCAATGGCATTACACAAGACTATTTCTGGACGGTATTGGCGAATTCTTTTTATAATTTCTAATTGATGGTCTTTGTTGTTTATTATAAATCCATCGGAAAAGTTTAAATTTTCCCTAAATGACACTCCTAATATTTCAGCCGCATGTGCTGCTTCTTGCTTTCGAGTCTCTGCTGTACCCCGAGTTCCTAACTCACCTCTAGTTAAATCTAAAATACCTACGGTTTTCCCGTTTTGAATTTCTTTATAAATTGTACCAGCACAACTTAATTCTACGTCGTCTGGATGAGCACCAAAAGCAAGTATATCTATCTTCATATAATTTCTATTTACTATAATTTTTTAGGTTACTGAGAGTAATGGCCTGCTCAATATCCATGATTAAATCTTTCTTAGATTCAATTCCAACAGAAAATCGTATTAATTGATCTGTAATTCCTTGAGATGCGCGATCAAATTCAGAAAGTAATGCATGAGATGTTTTAGAAGGTAATAACATAGTGCTTTCTACACCTGCTAAACTCATTGAGGGCTTGATGAGTGTCAAAGCTTTTAGAAATTGTTCTGAGTCATAACCATCCTTCAACTCAAAAGACAACATAGCTCCATAGCCTTTCATCTGAATTTTAGCCAAACTGTGATACTCACTCGATTTTAAACCTGGATAATATACAGATTTTACTGCTGGGTGTTTTTCCAAATATTTAGCCAATCGTTTTGCATTGCGTTGTTGCGCTTTCACTCGTATACCCAAGGTTTTCATACTTCTTTCAAGTAACCAAACAGTATAATCACTTAGATTACCTCCAAAATCTTTCGCCAAGTCCCAGATTTTATCCATAATTAATTGAGAAGATGCTACGGCACCAGCACTAATATCACTGTGACCTCCAAAGTACTTAGTAGCACTATGAATCACAATATCGATTCCTAAATCAATTGGATTTTGAATGATTGGAGACGCAAACGTATTATCTGCCGCTGTAATAATTTGATGGTTTTTTGCCAATTTAGCAATTGCAAAAATATCAACCAGTTTCAATAAAGGATTAGAAGGCGTTTCTATATAGATTAATTTGGTATTCGATTGAATACACTCTTTAAATGATTCTGGAGATAAACCTTTTGTAAAGCTATATTCAATACCATAACTTTTAAAATGAGATTCGATGAAGTTACGAGTTCCACCGTAAATATCGTTTTGGATTACAGCATGATCTCCAGATTTTAAAAAGGTCAAAAGAGTTGCCGAAATAGCCGCCATACCTGACCCAAAAATCAAGGCCGTTTCAGCATGTTCTAAAGCTGCTATTTTCTTTGAAAGGTGCTCTTGATTTGGAGTATTAAAATAACGTGGATACCGTTTTATATCAACATCCATAAAATTAAAAGAAGTTGACATATACAATGGAGAAACGCTGCCTTGAAAGTTATTGTCCTCTAGAGAACCCGTATGGGTGCAAATGGTGTTGAGTCCTTGTTTGTGAGAATTCATAGGAGTTGATTAAGGATCGTAAGTTACTATCTGTCTATATCATTGAACTGTTTTATGAGTACAAACGCCCATATCACAACGCAAAAGGATACAAAAATTGAAAAAAACAGGACGATATTATTAGCGGTCAAGACGGAAGAGTTTAAAAAATATCATTAAACCTAAAAGCATCGGTGCCCAGATCCCTACAAAAATACCATGCAACTCCTCACCTGTCATAAACAAGTATTCGGATACACTGATTATAATTGCACACAAAGCGAGCAATAAAATATTAGTGAGTCCAAGTTTTTTTAAAAATTTCATCGCTGTAATTTAATTAATTCGAAAATATAAAAAAATTTGTTATTTATTATCAGTTTATCTCTAAAATCTAATTGACTCTATTTATTATCTTCGTAAAAAAAAAAGAGAATGTTAAAAGCAGTACTTTTCGATATGGATGGCGTCATTGTAGATACCGAACCTTTACACCACAAAGCCTACAACATGATGTTTGATGACGTTGGAATAGATGTGTCTGACACGATGTATCGAAGTTTTACAGGGCAGTCTACTCGAGGGATTTGTGAATTTCTTTGTGAGCAGTTTGATTTGTCACTGGAACCTATAATCTTAGAAAAGGGAAAACGAGCACATTTTACAAAATTATTCTTTGAAGATCCAGATCTTCAACTTTTAGAAGGAGTAGAAGATCTCATTAAAGACTATTATACAAATGGTTTAACCTTGGTAGTTGCATCTTCAGCATCCATGTTTACTATTAATAATGTCATGAAGCGGTTTAATTTAGATCCTTATTTTAAAGATAAATTGAGCGGTGCAGACTTGAAAGCATCTAAACCCCACCCTGAAATATTTATTAATGCGGCCAAAGCTGCGGGAGTTTCTACTTCGGAGTGTTTTGTTATTGAAGATTCAACAAATGGAATTATTGCCGCTAAAGAGGCAGATATATTTTGCATAGCGTACAAAAGTGTACATTCTAAAGATCAAGATTATACGAGGGCAGATATGTTAGTATCCGACTTTAAGGATATTACATTTGATAAAATTAAATCGAGTTTTAATTAAGATTATTTCTTGAAATATTTTAAATGTTTTCTGTATGCAAAAATAGAGAGCAGTGTAATTACAATGACTGCTGTAGCAATGTATGTAACACTAATTTCTTGGTCGTCTTTTGCATAAGAATGCAGTCCTGCAAGGTAAAAGTTCACTCCAAAATATGTCATCATAATACTTCCAAAGGCAACAACGGAAGCAACGCTAAACCCAAAACGACTTCGCAAACCAGGGATCAAACGCATGTGTATTACAAACGCATAAATCATAATACTAATTAGTGCCCATGTTTCTTTTGGGTCCCAACCCCAATAGCGACCCCAACTTTCATTGGCCCACATACCGCCTAAGAAGTTTCCAATGGTTAACATTACCAATCCAACGGTCAGTGCCATTTCATTTATAATGGTCAGCTCTTTGATGTTTAACGCCATCTTTTCTTTATTTTTCGAAGTCGTAAGAATCATCAATAATAAAGTGATAAGTCCTAAAATCATCCCTAGTGTTAAGGGACCATAACTACCCACAATAATAGCCACGTGAATCATTAGCCAATAACTGTCTAAAACGGGTTGAAGGTTTCCAATGGAAGGATCCATCCAGTTCCAGTGGGCGATCATTAAAATCATTGCGGTTACAAAAGCAGTGGACGCAAAGGTCAAATCGCTTTTAACTCCTAACATCACTCCAAAAGCCATGGTAGCCCAAGCCACATAAATCATGGATTCATAGGCATCACTCCAGGGTGCGTGACCTGAGATGTACCAACGTACAATAAGTCCAGCAGTATGGAGTGCAAACAACCCTATAATAGCATATTTAAAAACTTTGACAGAAACGTTTATGTACTTACTGCGATCTTTGAAAATCTGAACAATCAATAGCAAAAACATCAAAACTCCGGCATACATATAATACTCAAATAGTTTTTTGAAAATATCATAGCGGTTGTACAGGATTTCAGTATTAATTTTATCTTCAGAAATCATGGTGTCCCCACCATACTTTATTTGCGTTTTTTTGATAGCATCCAGTAATTGCTGGCTTTTTGAAAAACCTAATTTTGATTTTTTTTCATTTTGCAGAGTGGCCATATATGCCATAAATCCTGTTTTAATGAAATTACCATACAACGAATCTTGTAATTTATAGGCTCCTTCTCTAAACTCTTTTGAGGAGACCCATTTGTTATTTTCATCGTTCGGAATGGGAAATAAACGCAAGGCACTTCCTTCTAGGGTATTAAATAACAAACTCACACGTTGATCCGTTTCTTTGAATATTTTTTGAATGGCTGTCGGCACTTGCGCACTGTAAGCATCGTCCAAATAAGGTCCTAATTTGTAATTTAAGTTTGGGTCTAAAAAGTCCACCAAGGCGGCATATTTCGCTGTTTTTTCTAAGCCCAAAATAGTCCGAATCGTGTCTGCTTTTTTAGCTTTTAAGAAAATAATTGGAACGTTGTACCAGAGCTGCGGACTTTCTTGCATTGACAAAAACACCTGATTGGCATCAAAATCATTGTACACATCTTTTTTGCTCAATTTCCGAAGCAGTTCAGAAGCATAGGTGTTGACTGGTTTCATCCTTCCATCCGTATCTTGAATAACCAACTTCCCAAAACGTTTGGTCTCGCTCGTAGGGGTGATATTAAGATTTAAAATGGAATCTAATTGTAGAGTTGTTGGTCGTAAACTTTTATGATCTGAGTTGTGGGATGTTTGCGCAACCCCATTAAAAGATGCCATAAACAAAACAAGCATCGCCAGTTTTGATTTCTTTTTCTTGATTTTATCCAGTTGATTGCGCAAGGATTCCATACGCGCATTTTTTGAAAACAAAATCGCCATCAAACCAAAATATAGTAAATAGTACCCCAAATAGGTAAACCAAGTCCCCCAATAATCGTGATTCACAGACAATATCGTTCCCTTTTCATCTGGATCAAAACTGGCTTGAAAAAATTTATATCCACGATGATCAAGAATATTGTTCATGTATATGTGAAAATCAAAATCATCTTCATCTGTGTCCAAAACAGTGACTTTGCTTTCAAAAGAGGCATAGCTTTTTTCGGTACCAGGATAACGTTCTGCAATAAAGTCATTGAGTTTAATTTCAAAAGGAAGATCTAAAAGCTTGGATCCGTATTTAAAATTAAATTCCAATCCACCCACTTCAATATCTTTGAACGGATTGTTAGAGCCCTTCCCTCCTAGCAACTTGACTGTTTTGGTATCCCCATTAGCCGATATTTTTAAGGCTATCCCATCTTCATCACCTTTAAGTAATTTAGATTTTTTAACGACATCAAACACCCCTTTAATTACAGGTTTTGGAAAGACAATCGCTTGATTTCCGATGATGTAACGAGAACGCAATACCAATGGTTGAATACTGTCTTTAAGCAAACGACCTTGCACTCCAGATGCCATGGTCATATACTCACCTTCATAAGGGGATTGTATGGTTAAATCTGTTTCTGAATAGGTGATATTGATGGCGCCTTCAGTTGGCTTATTTAATGCATATAACACATTGTGAATACTGCTGACTTGCCCAATTTTAAGGAAGTGATTGTGAGGGACTCCTTCCCCAGCTTCCACAAGCTTTAAGTAATACTCGCCACTGTCGTCGGGGACAATATCTTCTTCGGCACCCCCAATAAAATCAACTAATTCTATGGTAACAGGAGTCGTATTGTAAGATGTTTCTAGAATGTATTTATTTGTAAGTCGAGGAGAAAAATCGACTTCGTCTTCATGAACGCGACGTTGTAACTGACCGTTAATTTCAAAATCACCATCTATGTAAGTGGTTAAATATGTTTTTTGAGATAAAAATGTGCTTTCAGTTGCGCCTTCTCTAATGGACATCATCCCCTCAAATCCGTGGTAACGTGTTAAAAAAGCACCAAACAAAATAAATATAAATGATAAATGGAGTGTTAGTGTTGCCCATTTTTCCTTTCGTAGCAATCGATATCTAAAAATATTTCCTGCAAAATTGATGATAAAGACCACCATGATGGCTTCAAACCACCAGGCATTATAAATCAGTGTTCTAGAATACGGAGTTGGCGAGGTGCTTTGACCTTGATCCATAAAGGTTCCTACAGCCATGGCTATGGCAAAAACGATAAAAAGTGTCCCTGTTAAACGGGTAGAAAAAAGTAAATTAGTTATTTTTTTAAGCATCCTAAATTAACTAGTTTTATTGAGTTGCGAAGGTACTTATTTTAATAAGAAAAGTCATTTATGTTTATTGGTTTTAACAGTAATTTAAATAAAATTTTGCCATTGGGTTGCTTAAACTTTCAAATGACCAATTACTTGTTTATTTTAGCTAAATGATATCTGTTGTAATTTTAGGAGCTGGAAATGTAGGAACTCATTTGGTAAAAGCGGTTCAATCTGCTGATAATTTGAGCTTAATTCAATGGTTTTTTCGAGATCCAAAAGCAATTAAATCTCCTATCAAAGATGTTGAGTTTTGTCATGATTTAGACCGTCTAAAATTGGCAGATGTTTATATTATTGCTGTAAGTGATAAAGCCATTTCAGATGTATCTAAACAACTTCCTTTTGAAAACCGATTGGTCGTGCATACTTCGGGAAGCATCCCTATGAAACAATTAGACATGAAACACAGAAGAGGCGTTTTTTATCCCCTTCAAACTTTTTCATTGGCTTCAGAAGTGGGATTTTCAGAAGTTCCGTTCTGTATTGAAACAATGCAAAGGGAAGATTCAAAATTACTTAAAAATTTAGCTAATGAGATGGGAAGCCCCTCATATATGATTAATACCGAGCAACGTCAAGCCTTGCATTTATCGGCGGTTTTCATCAATAATTTCACCAATCAACTGTATCGAATTGCTCACGAATTATCTGATTCTAAAAATATTAATTTTGATGTATTAAAGCCTTTAATTTTAGAAACGGCAAAAAAAGTACAGTACCTATCTCCATACGCAGCCCAAACAGGGCCAGCAAAACGAAATGACCAAGTAACGATCAACCATCATTTAAGAACTTTGGAAAGTCATCCCGAATACCAATCAATCTATGAACAGCTTACAAAATCAATAAAAAATACACATGGATTCAAAAAGTTATAAAGAATATTTAAAAGATATCAAAGCATTTGTATTTGATGTCGATGGCGTCCTCACCGATTCCTCAGTCTTAGTGACCTCTGAAGGCGAAATGCTTCGGAAAATGAGTACTCGCGACGGATTCGCTTTGAAAACGGCGGTGGACTCGGGGTTTTTGGTATGTATTATTTCCGGTGGTAAAAACGAAGGGGTTCGTAAACGCCTTGAAGGATTAGGAGTTAAGGAAATTAGTTTGGGCGCGCATGATAAGGTTGTGCATCTTAATGAATTGTTTGACAAATATCAATTAAAGCCAGAAAATGTGGTCTATATGGGCGATGATATTCCAGATATCCCTCCTATGAAACTTGTGGGACTTCCAACCTGTCCACAAGATGCAGTCCCAGAAGTGAAAGCGGAAGCTAAATACATCTCTCATAAAAATGGAGGCACTGGATCGGCGCGTGACATAATTGAACAAGTTCTAAAAGTACAAGGCCATTGGATGAAAGGATTTGATGCTCAATATGATTAATTTATTAGAATGCTTGCAGATAATTTAAAATCTAAACACATCATTTTAGCCTCTTCATCTCCTCGAAGACAGGAATTAATTAAAGGGCTCGGACTTGATTTTGAAATACGAATCAAATCAGTTAAAGAAGAATACCCAAACAGGCTTCGACATTTTGAAATTTCTGATTATTTGGCTCAACTAAAATCAATGCCGTTTGTGGAAGAGTTAAAGCCTCATGATATTCTTATTACAAGTGATACGATAGTGTGGTTTGAGGATAAAGCCCTCGGAAAACCAAAAGACAATAACGATGCGTTTGAAATGCTAAAAACCTTAAGCGGTCATACACATGAAGTGATTACCTCAGTTTGTTTTAAATCTATTGACTCACAAAAAACCATCAACTCCATTACCAAAGTCACGTTTAAAGAGCTGACTGATGCTGAAATATGGTATTATATCGACAACTTTAAAGTGCTCGATAAAGCGGGAGCTTACGGCATTCAAGATTGGATTGGACAGATTGGTGTTACTAAAATTGAAGGCTCTTATTTTAATGTGATGGGGTTTCCAATGGATAAAATCTATAAGACCTTACTTAGTTTCTAGAAAAAAATCTAATGCCCGCGTTTCATTATAATAATACCCTTTCCTAGAAATAAAACCAACATGACCACCTCGTTTAGGAGTTTCTAAAAATACATTTGGATTCATTTTGGCTTCTGAGACTGGGTAACAGGCGTCAGACAAAAATGAATCGTTTAATGCATTCAAAATCAAAACAGGTATTTTGATGGCATTCAAAAATTGAAGACTGCTACATTTTGTGTAATAATCTTGGGCGTTTTTAAAACCATGTGCACGTGAAGTATATACTTCGTCAAAGTCATTCAAGGTTTTGATGGTTCTAATTTTTGCTTTTGAAATGGCTTCTGGAAATTGCTTTTGTTTTAACTTCAAACGGTTCACTAATGCCCATTTGAAATTGATATGGTATGCCAAGTTTCTGGGGGCATGCAAGGCTTTAGCCGAACCAGATAAGTCACAAGGAACAGAAACCGCCATGGCTGCTTTAACTTGAGAAGGCACAATGGATCCATCCCCTAAATATTTCAATAGAATATTACCACCAAGACTAATGCCTTTTAAAAAAATTGAATCGTATTTATTCAAAGAAACGACATGTTTTAAAATATCTTCTACATCATCTGTTTTACCAGAATGATAGGTTGTGTAATACTTGTTTAACTCGCCACTACAACAACGAAAATTGACACAAATTGCATCAATGTTATGTTCATTAAAATGCAAAGCAGCACCCGTAATATAAGGGCGTTGTCCATGTCCCTCTAGACCATGAAAAAGAATAATAACTGATTTTGAAGGGGTCGAACTGTAACTCCAATCCAAATCAATGAAATCTTTATCCCTTAGAATAATACGCTCTCTAAATTGCTTAATTTTTAAACGGCGAATCAATCCCGAATAAACTGTAGATATAAATCCGCTTCTGAATCTTAAGTGTGCTTTAAACTTGCTTTTAACTATGGGCATTGTGTTCTATTGATAATTTTAAAATTTGGGTGCTATTTTTGTTTGCTAAAAACCGTTGATCAGCTCGCCTTCCTACAACCCAAACAACGTCATTACCACTATATATAACTCTTATACATTCTTTCTCTATTAAAGAGAGTTTTTCATCTTTAAAGTATTTACTCAATTTCTTTTTTCCTTCCATTCCAGAAGGGTAAAAGAAATCTCCATGACTCCAACTGTCTAATCGCAGAGGAAATTTTAATAATTCAGAATTTAAATAGATATGGTCTTTTTCAGAAACTCCTAAAGGAGCATTAATTTCTAATTTTAAATTAAACGGTTGATTTGGAATTGTAACCAAACCATCCGCAGCCTGAATCGAAATTGAAACTTTTGAAGTCGTATCAATTGAACTTAAAATCAACTGAGACCTGTTTTTTAGTAAACGGTGCGTAGAAGACGTGATCTGTTTTCCAGATTGGGCGTCTAAAAGCGCAGTGATTTGTGTCCAATCGGTAAAATTATACGTTTTTAATAGCTGGTATAAATACGCTTTTGGATTGTTTAATGATTGGAGTTGCTCTATATTATATACAATTTGATTTTCATCAATGGATTCAATTACCCTGTCCTCTACTTCTAACATAGCATCTTCCAAAATAGATTGCGTATCTTTTAAATGACTTATAGTGGCTTGAAAACTTTCAATAAATGAAGGGTTAAATTCTTTTAGAAGTGGTATGATGCTGTGTCGTAAATTATTTCGCAAATATTTAGTGCTTTTATTGGAACTGTCTTCACGCCATGAAATCTTTTCTTGGATGGCAAAATCATGAATTTGATTTCTAGAAAATTCTAGCATCGGACGTACAATAGACCCATTTATTTCAGGGATTCCAATCAGCCCTTCTAATCCTGTACCACGAGATAAATTAATAAGAACCGTTTCTAAATTATCATCGGCATGATGTGCAGTTAAAATAAATTCAAAACCTTTTTGATTTCTTAATTGTTCAAACCATTCGTAACGCAATTGACGTGCAGCCATTTGGATGGATTGTTTGCTGCTCAATGCAAATTTTTCGGTTTCAAAATGAGATGTATAAACCTCTAAATTATAACCTTTTGAATAATCTTTAATAAAACGTTCGTCTTCATCACTTTCAGCGCCCCTTAATTTAAAGTTACAGTGTACTAAGGAGATATTTAAATCTGATTTTAAACATAAATCTGTTAAAACCATACTGTCTAATCCACCTGAAACCGCAACTAACAAAGGGGAATCCTTTAAAAAAGAAAAACGGGTATTCAAGAGATAATGAAAAGCTTGTAGCATGAGACAAAATTACAAATTAATTCTCCAAAACACTACGCATTGCTTTTGCTTTCACTAGACATTCCTCATACTCTTTTTCTGGATTACTTTTTGAAGTAATGGCGCTTCCAACAGAAAACGAAACATAAGACTTTGTAGCGTTATACAATATACTTCGAATCACCACATTAAAATCAAAATTTCCTTTGGGCGTAAAGTATCCGACTGCTCCAGAATACAGCCCACGTTTTGTATCTTCAAGAGTTTCAATAATTTTCATTGCCGAAATTTTTGGCGCCCCTGTCATACTGCCCATTGGAAAAGTAGCAGCAATAATATCTACAGGTGTAACAGATGATAAGGCCTTTGCTTGTACTGTAGAAATCATATGATGGACCTGTTTAAAACTATGAATTTGACAAAGCTCTGTCACATTGACCGTTCCTTTCTGGGCTATCTTTGATAAGTCATTCCGTACTAAATCAACAATCATGATGTTTTCACTTCGTTCTTTTGGGTCGCGTTCTAATATTGTTTTTAAATCCGTATCTTCTTCTGGATTTTCAGAACGTTTGGTAGTTCCTTTGATAGGCTGGGAAATAATATCTAGACCCTCTTTCTTTAAATAGCGTTCTGGAGAAGAGGACAATAAAAATTTATCTCCCATTTTAAGAAAGGTTGAAAAAGGTGCCGATGCAATTTTATTAAGTTTAAAATACGTTTCTAACGAGTTTAGTTTTGCTTGAGCATAAAATTCTTGACAAAAGTTAGCTTCATAAATATCGCCTCGATGGATATGTGACAAAAAACTAGTCACTTTGCTCAGGTATTGTTTTTTTGAAATACGAGATTCAATTTGAATGTCATTTGTATGAGAAAGGTTGTTTTGAAGTGAAAAAGCATTAATTGATTCAAGATCAGAATCAACTTCATCAGAAACTATATTTAAATATCGAATTGTTAACCGATCTTCTTTAAATAAAAACAATCGTTTTGGTTGAAAAAAACAAAGATCTGGAAAATTAAGACCGTCAAAATTTTCTGACTTAAGGGGCTCCATATCATTTTTCAAATCATAAGACAGGTATCCGAAAATCCAATCATTTGTGATAGATTGGTATTCTTCTAATTTTTTAAAACCATTGACAGAATCGGTCTGTATTCCCGTCATAGCATCCACAGCTAGTATAGAATCGTAGCTGGTGTGAGGTTGTTGGCACTTGTTTGAATCCAACCAGACTATGTCGTCAAATTGTTGAGCCCAAGCTAACAACTGTGTTTTAAATCCATCTACCGAACGGAGTGTAATTTGTCTATAATCTCGCAATGGTTGTTAATTTTCATTACAAAGTTAATCAGTTCTTAATAATAAACCGTCACTTTACAAGAATACCTTACCTTTGACGTAAAATTATTTCCAATGTTATCTTTCGAAGACTTTAAATTATCCACTCCATTAAGCAATGCACTTGAGGATTTAGGGTTTATTGAACCTACTCCCATTCAGCAGGCAGCCTTTAGCGTCATCTGTTCGGGAAAAGATGTGGTTGGAATTGCTCAAACAGGAACAGGAAAAACATTGGCATACTCCTTACCTATTGTAAGAAATCTAACATATTCGACGCAAGAAAATCCACGCATTTTGATTTTAGTTCCAACTAGAGAACTTGTAGTACAGGTTGTGGAGTCCTTAAATGAATTAAACATCTATACGAACAATCGAGTTTTAGGTGTTTATGGCGGTACAAATATCAACACTCAAAAACAACAAATAGTTGAAGGAATTGATATTTTAGTGGCCACTCCTGGACGGTTGTATGACTTGGCTTTGAGTCGTGTGTTACAACTAAAAAGCATTCAAAAACTGGTCATTGATGAAGTGGATGTGATGCTCGATTTGGGTTTCAGACACCAATTGATTAATATTTTTGATTTGCTCCCTGAACGCCGACAAAATATTATGTTTTCGGCAACAATGACCAATGACGTTGATGCTTTGATTACTGATTTTTTCATAAATCCAGAACGAATATCAGTAGCTATTTCTGGAACTCCTCTAGAAAATATCATGCAATTTCGTTATGAGGTACCTAATTACCATACAAAAGTAAATTTGATTCGATTTTTAATGGAAGATCGGGATGTTTATCATCGTGTGCTCATTTTTGTATCCAACAAGCGTATGGCAGACCGTCTTTTTGAATCTCTTGAAGAGGTTTTTAAAGACGAATGCTGTGTGATCCATTCAAATAAAACTCAGAATTACCGTTTAAGAAGTATTGAACAATTTAGAGATGGCTTCAATAGAATTTTAGTGGCAACTGATGTCATGGCACGTGGATTGGATATTGATGATGTTTCACATGTCATCAATTTTGATACGCCTGAGTATCCAGAGAATTATATGCACCGAATAGGCCGAACAGGACGTGCCAAACGAAAAGGATCTAGTATTTTATTATCAAAATCTGATGAAATCGACTCTAAAGATGCTATCGAAGCTTTGATGCAAATGAAAATTGAAACTTTAGAAATTCCAGAGGTTGTAGAAATTTCAACAGAACTCATCGAAGAAGAACGTCCACAAATGAAAGAACCTTACAACCCTCACAAAACAAGAGATGAGGATGCGCCAGGACCTGCTTTTCATGAGAAAAAAGACAAAAACAAAAAGGAAAATTTGGGAGGTTCTTACAAATTTATAATAGCTAAAAAGTACAAAAAACCAAAAACTAGAGGTGATAAAAACTACAACCGGAGAAATAAAAAATAAGGGTTAGTATAATGCTTGACAATACACAACATTATAAACTCCTAAAAGTTTTTCTTTAGCGCGTTTTAATCTCATTTTAATAGCACTTTCCCCTAAATTGTGTAATTCCATAAGGTCTTTAATACTTTTAAACTCTTTATACTTCAATATCAAAATTTGTTTATCTTCAGTGGGAATGAGCTCCAATGCTTCGCTCAATTTTTCTAATTTTAATAACTGACCAAGATCTTCATCACTCGATTGGGCTATTAATTCATCGCACATTTGTTCAATATTTGAAATGTTTTTTTCGAATTTCTTAAACTTATTTCGATGGTAATAATTCACACAATGATTATAAGTGAAGGAATATAACCATGTTGAAAATTTAGAGGTTCCTTTAAAACTGTGAATTTTGACCAATAGTTTCAGAAAAATATCCTGACATATATCTTCAGCTTCTTGAGTGTTTTTAGAAAAACTCAAACACTTATTAAATACAATTATAACATATCGCTCGTACAAAACCTTAAAAAGTAAGGGGTCTTTAGACCTTACAATTAAATCAACTAGCACTTCATCTGTTAATTTGTATGGTAAATAAGTATCGTTCAAAGTTTAAATTGGGTCTTATTATTGATTACTTAAAAAAGAAACCAACCTGTTATTAATTATTTTGTTTAACTATTTTATAAAAATATTAGTCAAAACACTGCTAATCAATCAGTTAAATATAATTAAAATTAATAACTTAAAGCCTATAGAACTTAAAATACTATAATTTATAAATAAAAAAAGCCCTCAAATAGAGAGGGCTGTATAAAAATTAATTTAAAATTTAGACATGCAAAGCACGATCATCAGTCGCTGCTAGAGCAGCTTCTTTGATGGCTTCCGCAAATGTTGGATGTGCATGTGACATTCTAGAGATATCTTCGGCAGAGGCTCTAAATTCCATAGCGACAACAGCTTCGGCAATTAAATCCGCACAACGTGCACCAATCATGTGAACTCCTAAAACTTCATCCGTAGTTTGATCGGCTAAAATTTTAACAAATCCATCCAAATCCATACTCGCACGGCTACGTCCCAAAGCACGCATTGGGAATTGACCTGTTTTGTAAGCGATGCCTTGCTCCTTCAATTGTTCTTCTGTCTTCCCAACAGAAGCAACTTCTGGCCATGTATAAACGACCCCAGGAATTAAATTATAATCGATGTGTGGTTTTTGACCTGCAATTGTTTCCGCAACAAATACCCCTTCTTCTTCGGCTTTGTGTGCCAACATGGCCCCTTTAACAACATCTCCAATGGCATAGATATTAGACGCAGTGGTTTGTAGATCCTTGTTCACTTCTACCTGTCCACGATCCGATAACTTTACTCCCGCAGATTCCGCATTTAAACCTGCTGTATAGGGACTTCTTCCTACAGAAACCAAACAATAGTCCCCTATAAATTCTACTAGCTCCCCTTTTTTGTTTTCTGCTTTTACAGTGACATTATTTCCCGAACGTGAAACATGTGTCACTTTATGAGAAACATTGATATTAAATTTTTGTTTTCTAAAAACTTTATTTAATTCTTTAGAAAGTCCAGCATCCATAGTTGGGATGATACGATCCATATATTCGATAACCGTTACATCTGAACCTAGTCGTTTATAAACCTGTCCGAGTTCCAATCCAATCACACCGCCTCCAATAATGATTAAATGTTTTGGAATTTCTTTTAACTTTAATGCTTCTGTTGAAGTAATAATTCGTTCTTTATCGACCGTTGCAAAAGGTAAAGTCGTTGGCTTACTTCCCGTTGCAATGATGCTGTATTTAGCTTCGATTTCTTCGTTGGCATCTCCACTAATGGTGATATGAGTTGCATCTTTAAAAGCACCCATTCCATGATAAACATCAATTTTATTTTTGGTCATTAAAAAATCAATTCCAGCAGTAGTTTGATCCACCACAGCTTGTTTACGACCAATCATTTTTTCAAGGTTCACTTTGATATCGCCAGGAATTTCGATACCGTGTGCTTCAAAGTGCTTTACCGCATCTTCGTAATGATGAGAAGAATCTAACAACGCTTTACTTGGAATACAACCTACATTTAAACAAGTGCCTCCCAAAGTTGCATATTTTTCAATAATCGCAGTTTTCATTCCTAACTGCGCACAACGAATCGCAGCGACATACCCTCCAGGCCCAGATCCTATGATAGCAACATCATATGATTTCATAATAATTTGTTTTTAAAATTTAATACAAAAATACAAACATATATTCAATGGAAGAGTAATTTAATGTCTAAATATTTACCGCTGTTGTATGTTTCACTTCAGAAATCACAAACATACTATTACTACTGCCTATATGGTCTATATTAGTGAGTTTATTAACCATGAATTTCCGGAATGACTCCATGTCTTTTACATGCACTTTCAGTAAGTAATCATAATCCCCACTTAAATGATAAACTTCCAAAACCTCATCAATAGTGGCGACTTCTTTTTCAAATTGATTGACTAAATCTTGAGAGTGTTTCACTAGTTTTATATGACAAAACGCAATAAATGCTCTTCCTATACTTTCTTTGTTAAGCAAGGCAACATAATTAGCAATTACACCCGATTTTTCAAGTTTTTTAATACGTTCATAAACAGCAGTTACCGACATATCTAGTTTTGATGCCAATTCTTTATTGGTTTGTTTGGCATCTTTTTGAAGAAAATTTAGTAGTTGAGTATCTATGGAATCTAATTTCATTTTGGATAAATTTCTGGTTCAAATTTGTTTTAATCAAAAATATAAATTTATTTTCTATAATTTAATTAATAATTAGTTTTATTTATTGAAAATAAATAAAGTTATTGTGTTTAATTCTAAAAAGTTTGAAATTTGATAAAAATTAAAATTATATAATTATGGCTTTTAAACCTGCAGATAGCATTCAAGATTTACAGTATTTCGGAGAATTTGGAGGTGTAAATCCCTCAATTTCAGATGCAACTACTTTTACTTTCGTTTCCGCCAAAACAATGTCCGATACTTTTGAAGGCAATACTGAAGGCTGTCATTTATATGCTCGCCACACAACTCCGTCGAATTTATATTTAAGTGAAGCACTGGCTGCTATGGAAGGCACTGAAACTGCAAATGTATTTGGATCTGGAATGGGGGCCATTACAGCCGTACTTATGCAGCTGTGTGGAGCTGGGGATCATGTGGTATCTAGCCGTACCATTTATGGTGGAACCTATGCGTTTCTAAAAAACTTCGCACCAAAGCTAAATATTCATACAAGCTTTATAGATATCACCAAATTAGACATCGTAGAAGCGGCCATAACTCCACAGACCAAGGTGCTTTATTGTGAATCTGTCAGCAATCCCCTTTTAGAAGTGGCTGATATTATTGGATTGGCTGCATTGGCTAAAAAACACAATTTACAATTGGTGGTCGATAATACCTTTTCACCATTGTCTATTTCGCCTAACGAATTGGGGGCGGATATTGTCATTCACAGTTTAACCAAGTTTATCAATGGCACATCTGATACTATTGGTGGTGTGGTATGTGGTACACAAGAAATGATTGACAGTTTAAGAAGTGTCATCGACGGAGCTGCTATGTTGTTTGGATCTACAATGGATAGCCGCCCAGCATCTTCTATCTTAAAAAATCTTAGAACGCTTCACATTCGTATGAAACAGCACAGTATGAATGCGTTGTTTTTAGCTGAAAAATTTGAACACGATGGCATCACTACAGTTTATCCTGGACTGGAATCACATCCGTCTCATAAGATTTTTAAAGAGATGATGAACTCTGAATATGGTTATGGAGGGATGCTGACAATTGATGTCGGCAGTTTAGAAAAAGCCAATGAATTAATGGAACTCATGCAAAAAGAAAATCTAGGTTATTTAGCGGTAAGTTTAGGGTTTTATAAAACCTTATTTAGTGCTCCTGGAAGTTCGACATCTTCAGAGATTCCAGAAGACGAACAAAAAGAAATGGGATTAAGTGAAGGCTTAATTCGATTCTCTATTGGATTGGATAACGATATTGAACGTACCTACCAACTGATGAAAGCATGTATGAAAACTGTAGGGGTTTTATCTTAAATCCCTTTTATACGGGTCCAAAAAGCATCAAAAGCGTCTTCACTCAGATCGGAGGCGTAAAAGGGTGCCGCTTCCCAACGGTCGTCCGTTTTGGTTATGGTGAATTTAAAAATAGAAGAATTTGGATCGTTTTCATCCATCAATGGGTAACGTAAATCTTTAAATAGAAAGGTATCTGCTGTGTCGGTTTCATTCAAGTTATAATAACCGCTACTAAACCAAGTAAGGGTTTCTAAATCTTTAGGCGTCCCTTCTATCAACTCATGATTTTTAGGCAATTCATGCCATTTGCTCACGGTCGCTTCTGTATCTAAAATCGAGTAAAATCCTACATAATAGGCATCAGTAGTTTCGGCAATGCCATACCATAAAATATTATTTAATATAGTGGGTTGCGTTTGAAAACGTATATAGTCAATATTTTGACTTCTCAACGACTGTTTATACACTCCATTTACATGATATTTGTTCGCCAGTGTCAACACCATATACAAGGAGCTGATCCCTAATCCAATCTTTAAAAACAAACGGCGTTTGGCTGATGTGCGCTTGAAACACATCAACGTAATTAAGGCGATTAGAAAAGGAACCGTATATGACGGATCGGCTACAGCGATATTATTAAAAGCTACTCTGTAATCTGAAAAGGGCGCAAAAAGTTGTGTACCATAAGCCGTAAAAGAATCTAAAATAGGATGTGTGAAAATGGAGGCAAAAAAGAGCCACATCCATTCGTTTCGTGTGGTCATTCCTGAACGCTTCCCACGATTATACATCCAAAATACGAGCATACCAAATCCAATAGCCGCAAGAATAGCAAAAAGAAACGAGTGCATAAACCCTCGATGAAACGCCATTGCATCGATTTCGTTGTTGAAAAGCCATTTTCCGATGAAGACATCCAAATCTGGGATGGTACCTCCAATAGCGCCAAAGAGCAAGGCACGGTTGCCTATTTTTTTTCCAAGAACAGCTTCGCCACAAGCGGCGCCGAGTACAATTTGAGTGATTGAATCCATAGAAAACAAAAATACAATTATTTAAAAGTGTTCCGATTTTTTT